>FQKF010048296.1_pt1 | contig 36993 bp, 30 predicted proteins | sample 1504521 | NCBI WGS metagenome assembly FQKF01 (sample SAMEA4475357, study PRJEB15587) | soil metagenome | biome: Soil; feature: Field | place: India | collected 2015-03-11 | depth 0 m
AGGTGGTAGCAGCCCCTCGCTGGCGGCAGTGGGTGCGCGATTGGGCCTTATTGGTGAAGTTTAGACTGTCGTTAATGGTGCTTTTTTCGGCACTGATATCCTTTGGCATTGTAGGAGGGAGCCAGGCTGCGTGGAGCAGCTGGCTCCTTCTTGTCCTGGGCGGTTTTTTGGTTACGGGCGCTGCCAATGCGCTCAACCAGGTGTTGGAACGCGAATATGACATTTTGATGAAGCGCACGGCGAACCGCCCTGTAGCTGCCGGACGTATGAGTGTATCGAATGCGGTACTTTCAGCCGGCCTGATGGCAGTGGTTGGGCTTAGCGCTTTAGCCTTCTTCAATCCATTGACGGGTTTTTTGGGTACGCTTTCACTGGTTACGTATGCCTTTCTTTACACGCCGCTGAAGCGCTATTCACCTTTAGCAGTTCTGGTAGGTGCCATTCCTGGCGCTTTACCTGTGGTCATTGGGGCGGTAGCCTGGGAAGGGAATTGGGGTTCGATGGCTTCCATGCTTTTTGTGTTGCAATTCCTGTGGCAGTTTCCGCACTTCTGGGCGGTCGCCTGGGTAGCAGACGAAGACTACAAACGAGCGGGCTTTTACTTGCTCCCTACACGAGTCGGACGGAAAACGCCGACTGTGGGAATGCTCTCTTTTGGTTTTTGCCTTTTATTGCTCTTAAATGCCGTTTTGGGATATGCAGCAGGGCTGATTAGCCTTTGGGCAATGCTGGCTCTCTGCCTCATAAATCTCTATTTTGCCAGTAAATGCTGGGCATTGTATCGCGTGGGTACGGATCAGGCTGCTCGCCGGCAGATGTTCACCTCTTTTTTACATCTGCCTTTATCTCTGCTGATTATTTTGGTAGATGTGGCTGTGGCCGGAGGGAACAGCCCGCTTTGAAGAAGCGAGCTATTTTGAGTAATGTGGTGAAAGCTTTGTTTTAGTTAGCCCAGAAAAGTTCTTTCAGCGCGAACCTGTGAAAGAAAGACAAATCCGCGCTTCTATTCACAACAAGAAAACTATGTCGCAAATAGTGCAGAGAGAGTATCGCAGTAACAATATCCATCCGCTCAAGTTCGCACTTTGGGTGGGCATTGCTACTATTATTATGATGTTTGGCGCCTTTACGAGTGCCTACTTAGTGCGGCGAGCGGCAGGTAACTGGTACGAGTTCAGGTTACCGGATATTTTCTGGCTGAGCACGGCGGTTATTGTGCTTAGTAGCCTGACGCTGCACGCTTCGTATCGCGCATTTACGCGCGGGGCGGAGCGGCCTTACAAGAGTTGGCTGGTAACCACCCTAGTGCTGGGGCTTCTTTTTGTCGTGTTGCAGTACGCAGGCTGGCAGGCCATGACGGCTATGGGGGCTACTTTTACGGTAAATCCCTCGAGTTCTTTTATTTATGTCATCTCTGGCGTGCATGCTATGCACGTGCTGGGTGGTGTTACGGCGCTTATTGTTGCGCTGATACACGCTTATGCGTTACCATTTAAACCAACTCCTCGCCGGCGCTTGCGTTTTGAGCTGGTGGTGCACTACTGGCATTTTGTAGATGTCCTCTGGGTTTATTTGTTTGTCTTCTTCTTGGTTCAATCGCCCTGATGTACCGAACTTTGACCGCGAATTTTCAATTTGACTCACCTATACGCAATTGAACATGGCAGATACTTCTGTAGCACACGCACACGAGACCGACGCCGTTCATCAGGAGAACGGAAGTGCATGGGATGGCGCAAAGGAGCCGTTCAAGGCCAGTTACGGCAAGCTGATGATGTGGTATTTCCTGCTGTCGGACGCTTTTACGTTTGCTGGCTTCCTCATTGCCTATGGCGCACTGCGCTTTAGCACGCCGACTTGGCCAGAGGCGGATTTTGTTTTCTCCTCATTTCCGTTTGTTGAAGGCCATCTGCCGCTGATTTTCGTAACGTTCATGACGTTTGTCCTGATTTTCAGCTCCGTTACGATGGTGCGCGCGGTGCAAGAGGGGCACAGAGAAAACAAAAATGGGGTGGTTTTCTGGATGTTTCTGACGATTCTGGGTGGGGCGACCTTCTTGGGCTGTCAGGCTTATGAATGGACTACGCTCATCGTGAAAGAGCACATGACGGTCTCGGAAAACCCCTTCAGTCGCCACATAGCTGATGGTGTTTATCTGAACCCGGATGGCTCTGAAATGCGCAACCCGGACGGGACTCCGAAAACCTTCGCCAAAGGCGATAATTATTTGTTGCATAAGCACGACGGCAAGTTTGATATCCCTCTAGTGAAGTATACCAGCGGTGAGTATGCCGGCCAGGTGACGGAAGCCGGTTTAGGTCCGAAAGCCTTCGGTGCTTTGTTCTTTTTCATCACGGGCTTTCACGGCTTCCACGTGTTTTCGGGTGTGGTTATCCTAACGATTATTATGATTAATGCGGCCAGCGGCCTCTATGTGGCGCGTCGAAACGGCTATGAGATGGTGGAGAAGGTTGGCCTTTACTGGCACTTCGTGGACTTGGTCTGGGTCTTTGTATTCCTGGTCTTTTACCTCCTTTAACTTCAGGTGGACATAACCGTTCTTTTTTTAAAACTGCATTTCCTTTTATCCTTTATCTGATCTGATAATTATGGCTGGACATCAAACATATGAAGAGCAGAAAGCCTTGGTATTTCGCGGGCTGATGATCCTTGGATTGGTTACTATTGTCGAAGTGCTTATCGCTCTGCTGGCAAAAGGTCACCTCATACCCGGTATTAAATTTACGGAGGGCTTTGGCCACTACTTGTATATGCTTTTGATGGTGGGCTTTTCGCTGTATAAGGCCTATTTCATTGTGTTTTACTTCATGCACATGGCCTACGAAGTGCGCGGTTTGGTGCTGAGCGTGTTGCTGCCCACGCTGCTTCTGGTCTGGGCAATTATTGCGTTTTTCCAGGAGGGCAACTCTTGGGGCAAACGCCGCGAGCTAATCCGCCAGAAGAATGAAGAGGTGGTTAAGCCGGCACCCAGCAAGCCGAAGGGCCTGTATCGTTTGCCGGGCTTTTCTTACTATTCAACGACGAAAGGTTAACGATAAAAGCGGAGGCGAGGCAACCAAACCTCGCCTTCAATGTTTAGAGAGCGCTATTTAACAGAGGATGTTATGACAGAGAAAGTATCTATGAAGCGCAAGATTGTGGTTTGGAGTGTATTGGCTCTCTTGCTCTTTGGCCTGCCCGCTGTGTCGTGGTTGTATCTGCGCAACGGCCTGAACTGGCGAATAGAGGCACAGACAGAACTTAAGGGGGAATACGGCAAAATACAGCCGGTAAATGTGATTTATCCTGACGGCTCCAAGGACAACCTGCTAACACAAAAGGTGTGCGTCATTCACTACTTTGGCGCTAACCCAGACCTGACGCCGGAAAATAAGTTTATTTTGGATACGGGTGAGCGTCTGTTCAAACAATTCGGTTTCAAATCCGCCGCTATTCCAGACCACTTCCGGTTGGTGATGGTCAGCCAGGACGGTACAGCGGAGTTTCGCACTTACGCGCGCACACTGCCCAGTGCTGATTATGCCACGTGGGTATGGTCAGGTGGATTGAACTCCTGGCGCGCAACGCTGGTGAATGCTTACACCCTCTATTGCGAACAAAATAATGTCAAACCTGTTTCGCATTATTATGCTTTGGCTGATACGACCGGAACTATTCGGCGCTTTTACAACGCGCTGGATGAAAAAGAGGTTGGCCGCATGGTAGAACACATCGCTTTACTATTGCCTCGGGAATAACGCCATGTCTAACGCAGTACTTTCAGATGCCATTCGCTTGGAGAAGCGCCTCAACCTGCTGGCGTATGTGGTGTCGGCGGCGGTGCTTTTTCTGGTCGTGCTTATGCGGCGCGTCAAGCTAGATTTGGGTACGGATTTTAGTTTTCTTCCGCCTTTTCACGCATCGCTGAATGCGCTTACAGCAGTTATTCTGCTGATGGCTCTATGGTTTATCAAGCGCAAGAATGTGCAGGCGCACCGGCGCGCCATTTATGTTGCAATGATGACCTCAGCGCTGTTTCTGCTTTCTTACGTGCTCTATCATTTTACTACGCCGGAGACGCGCTACGGAGGGGAAGGGCTACTTCGCTATATTTATTTTTTCCTATTGATTACGCATGTTGTACTGGCAGCGGCGGTATTGCCGTTCATTCTATTGACCTTCAACCGCGCTTACACGGGCCAATTTGAACGCCATAAAAAAATGGCGCGCTGGGTGTTTCCACTCTGGCTTTACGTAGCCATTACTGGCCCAATCTGTTATTTGATGCTGCGACCCTATTACGGCTGACCTATTTTTCACGCTAAACACATTCGCAGGACGATGAAAAGCAAACGTTTCTTTCAGGTTGTTGCTGTCAGCGCTGTCTTGTTACTCCTATTGTTTGTAGCTGCGCCAGAAGCTTTTGGTCAGTGCCCGATGTGCCGCATGTCGGCTGAGTCAAACCTGCAAAACGGTGGTACGGCGGGCCGCGGCTTAAATACGGGTATTCTGTACATGCTGGCCATGCCTTATTTGCTGGTAGGCGCCATTGGTTACTGGTGGTGGCGCAACCGGCGTAAATCTGCCGTAGAGGCTGATGAACTTTTGGCGGAGCGTCCTGGGCAATATAACTGATGCAGACTGTTGCGACAGCGAAGCGCCCTTTCTGAGTAGTATTTAGAAAGGGCGCTTGCTTTTTAGGCGCCGTTGGAGGAGAAAGCCATGCAGATGCCTCTACATTTGTGCAATGAGAATCCGGCAGACAACATTGCGCTCGACACAGTTCTGGTTAGCCCTGGCCTTAGTGGTTGTCTATATTGCAGGGTTGAATATTGATGTCATGGAGGTAGATGCCGCCCAATATGCCTCTATTTCTATGGAAATGTTACACAGCGGCAACTGGTTGCAAGTGCAGCACCGAGGGGCCGATTACTTAGACAAGCCTCCATTGTTGTTTTGGCTTTCAGCCCTGTCGTTTGCGGTGTTTGGGCTGAGCAATTGGGCCTACAAGCTACCCTCCATGTTGGCGGCGCTGCTGGGTGTGTGGAGCATGTATCGCTTTGCTCGTCTCTATTATACTGACGCTGCGGCGCGTCGGGCTGCTTTCATTCTGGCGGCTTCGCTGGGACTGCTGCTGATAAGCAACGATGTGCGCACTGATACGCTTTTGTTGGGCTTCAGCGCTTGTGCGGTATGGCAACTGGCTGAGTATCTGGAGCGCGGGCGCTGGTCTCATTGGCTGCTGGGTTTTGGCGCTATTGGTCTGGCTATGCTGGCCAAAGGGCCTATTGGTTTGGTAGCGCCAGCCTTTGCCGTAGGCGGGCATCTGTTGTTGCGAGGGCAGTGGCATCAGCTGTTGCGCCGGAAGTGGTTAGCCGGTCTTTTGGTAATAGCTGTTGTGTTGGCGCCCATGTGTTGGGGGCTTTGGCAGCAGTTCGACCTGCACCCGGAGAAGTGGGTGAATGGCCGCCAGGGTGTGTCCGGTCTTCGCTTTTTCTTTTGGGAGCAAAGCTTCGGGCGCATCACGGGCGAGAATATCTGGAAAAACGATGCCTCCATTTTTTTCTTCCTGCACGTCTATCTGTGGGCCTTTTTGCCCTGGAGCCTGTTGTTGCCCTGGGCGCTGGTACGGGCGAGTAGCACAGCGTGGATGCGTTGCCGCTCAGCAGAGGGAACACCCTGGCCCGAATACTATTCACTGGCCGGTTTTGTACTGACGTTCATCGCGCTATCACTGTCGCGCTATAAGCTGCCGCACTACATCTTCATCACGTTGCCCTGGGCCTCCGTGCTCGTAGCTGCTGCTCTGGAGCGCGGTGTGAGCGCCCTTCCGCGCTGGTTATTGAGTATTGGCGCCATAGTCGAGCTTCTTCTGGGTTGGTTAATTGTGCTCTGGGTATTCCCGAAGGCTTCACTGGTCGTTTGGGTTCCGCTCGGGTTGGGCACGCTGGTCTGGCTTTGGGCATTTGGGTGTTCGGCGCGCAAGATGGCTGCCGAGTCGCTGACAATGTTGGGTGTGGGAGCGGCTGCCTTACTCGGCTTTGTCCTTAACGTTCATTTTTATCCGCAGTTGTTACCCTATCAGTACTCCCGCCGGGGGGTAGAGGTAGCGCGATCGGCTGGGGTGCCCGCCGATGCACTGTACTTTTTTCGGATGAACCACCACTCGCTCGATTTTTACAACGGCCACATTTTGCCCCGGCACGACGACCCCTCTGACTTACTGGTGCTGGCGGCGCAGCGTCGAAGCGCTATCGGCGTTTTTACCACGCCAGAGGGGAAAGCGGCGTTGGAGCAGGCCGGCGCCCCAATAGAGGAAAGGGTCGAGCTGAAGCACTTCCATGTTGCCATGCTTCATGCGCGTTTTCTCAATCCGGCCACGCGCCCAGAGGCTTTGCAAACGCTTTATTTCCTGAAGGTCAGCCCGCCCGATACCCGGCAGTAAAACAAAACGGCTGCGGCCTCGTCTTCCGGACATGACCACAGCCGTTATGGCATTATTCGCACCTGGCTTATTTCAGCGTGTAGCGGGCACTCAGAGCGCCATAACCACCACCGAAGCCGCTCACGTATCCTTCGCCGATAAAGAACGTGGGCACCCAGTCCACCGACAGGTTCAGCGGAATGTCGGTGAACTTGTAGTCCAGCCCAATAACCCCCATGACGCCGAAGGTAGTGCTGGAGTATCGGTTGGAGCCCAGCCAGACATCATCATATGACCAGAAATACACAGAGGCGCCACCGCCTACATACCATTTCAAGCCCTCTACGCTTTCGATAGGCATGTGGTGCTGATACATAGCGCCCACGCTGAACCAACGATAGTACGTCCAGCCACGGAAGCCAGCAAGCACCTCTACTGCACCCGGGTCAGAGATAAAGTGCTTGAGCGACGCCGAAAACGGAAAACCAAGCCGCGCCCCAATGGCAGTACGGTACTCCTGGGCGTTCAGTGAGGTGGCCATCAGGCTTAGCAGCAGGGCCACGGCGAAAAAAAGTCGTTTTGTAATCATGCTTTTGAAAAATAAAGATTTAATGAAGAACAAAGATAGGGCGCCTGCTATAAGGGCAAATGACGAAAAATAAATTTAATTTGTACGTTTTACCACTACTCCCCAAATTAGTTAAACGTATAGCGCACACCAATAGCGCCGTATCCGCCCCCGAAGTACGGGCCCATATAGCCCAGAAAAACAATCGGCACCCAGTCTGCCGACAGGTTAATCGGCGCGTTGGAGAGCTTAAAATCCAGCCCCAGCGCACCAAGCAAGGACACGGTCGTGCGCGCGTAGCCTGCCAGCGGCCAATTATCCACGTAATTCCAGAACAGCACTGCAGCACCACCGCCTACGTACCACCTCAGCCCGGGAGCACCTGCAATCGGGGAATGATGCTCGTACAGCCCACCCAGATTAAACCAGGAGTCTTTTCGACCGCGATAGCGATAACCGGCGAACACCTCGATGGCGTCAGCATTGCCGGTAAAGCGCTTGAGGGAAATGCAATGCGGAGCACCTAATCGAAGCCCTAAAGCAGTGCGATAGTTCTGCGATCGCACAACGGGCAATTCGCTCAGGAAAAGAACTGCGAAAATGACGGAAAAGCAATAGCGCATAAGTCGTTGCCCCTTAAGAATGAAAAGCAAAGCTAACTATAGAAACCATTGTGCTGATGTGCTTTTTAGCGGATTTTTGCCCGACGATTTGCTATGGAAGAACAACCGTTGTTTTTTGTCGCCATATTGCCTTCGCGCGCCGTTCAGGAGGAAGTAACGGCCATGAAGCAATACATCGCCGACAAATGGGGGCCGCGCCATGCGCTCAAAAGCCCCGCGCACATCACGCTGCAGCCGCCCTTCAGATGGGAGCAACGCCGTATGCCCGAACTCCGGGAATGCTTGCTTCGTTTTGCCGATGCTCAGAAGCCCTTCTGGATCGTCCTCAACGACTACGGAGCCTTTGCACCGAAGGTGTTCTTTATCAAACCCGAACTTTCGCCACAGATAAAGACCCTGTTCACGAAGCTGAAAAAGACCCTGGAGTCAGAACTGCGCTTTACCTACGACAAAAAAAACGAACAGCCCTTTCATCCACACATGACATTGGCTCATCGGGATATGCCGCCCACGTTGTTCGACCAGATCTGGACGGACTTTCAGGAGCGCCCGTACTATCGCACGTTTGCCGTAAACAGCATCGCCCTCCTCCAATGGATGGGTGAGCACTGGGAAGTGTGCGAAGAATTCCCTCTCGCTAAGCGTTAGGGCTGTGCTCAGGTGCCCTTTTCTTCCAAAGCGATTTTTCCGGACGCATCCAGTCGCCAGCGCCCTGTCAGGGTGGGTGCTGATAGGCTGTCCTGAAGTATGCGCATAAACAGCGTGCGCGAGATGAGGCGGGCACCCAGGCTTCTTAAGTGAGGGGTATCCTGCTGGCAGTCAATCATCCGGAAGCCACTGCACTGTAGGGCGCGTGCCAGCACAATGAAGCCCGCTTTGGAGGCGTTCGACACCCGTGCAAACATGCTTTCGCCGAAAAAAACGCGTCCGAAGGACAGACCATACAGACCGCCCACCAGTTCGTCACTCTGCCAGACCTCGACGGAATGCCCCAGACCGCGGCGGTGCAGCTCGGTGTAGGCTTCAATAAATTCCTCCGTAATCCAGGTGCCTTCCTGACCTGCGCGCGGTACTTCGGCACAGGTGCGCATGACGCGCTCAAAATCCTGGTCGAGCGTATAGGCAAATTTGTGCTGATTGAAAATGGAGCGCATGCTCTTGTGCACCATCAGGTCTTCAGGAAAGAGTACCATTCTGGGGTGTGGCGAGAACCAGAAGAAATGCTCGTCGTGCTTGTACCATGGAAAAATGCCGCTGTGGTAGGCCGCTATCAGGCGCTCCGGGCGCAGGTCGGTGCTGACGGCCAACAAGCCGTTGGACTCTGCCAGCTCTACCGGCGGAAAGGTCAGCTCTTCCTTACCAAGCCAGAAAATAGCCATAACACTTACTCCTTTTCTTGCTGCAGTGCCTCTAAGGTGCTGGCAGGCAGGTTGCGCAGGTCTAAAATCATCAGACCGTCCAAGCAGTCGGAAAATAGCGGATCCACATTAAAGCCAATGAAGCGGGCATTTTGCCGCAGATATTGCCGGAAGAGCACCGGTACTTTGAAATGCTCGGGCTCCATAGCCTCGATGAGGTTTTCTAAGGCATCAAATTCACCGTGCAGCATTTCGGCCAGCAGCCGCGTATCTACCGATTTAGTGCGTACGCGAAAGGGTTTGCGCGGCTTCACGAAGCGCGCCATTTCCATGTCGAAGCAATAACGCTTCAGAAACTCTACGATGACCGACCGGGAAGCGTCCGAGAACTGCTTGCTGATGCTCACTGGCCCATACAGGTAGCGATAGTGAGGATGGGCAAGTAGAAAATGGAGGATACCCTTCCACAGCAAAAACAGTGGAAGCCGATGGCGCTGGTAGTCAGGCACTACGTATGAACGGCCCAGCTCCACGGCTTTTTCTAAGATGGGATAAAAAGCCGGCTGAATTTTAAACAGGCTACTGACGTACAGGCCATTAATGCCGAAACGGCGCAAGATGCAGTCGCCCTGTCCCAGCCGATAGCCGCCAACAATGCGGCCAGCTTTGCGGTCCCAGATGATGAGCTGCAAGTAATACAGGTCGTATTCGTCCATGTCGCGCGGTTTGCCCACGCCCTCGCCTACGGCACGAAAGGTCAGCTCGCGCAGGCGTCCTATCTCGAACATGGCGTTGGGTATAGCCGAAAACGGAGCTACGTACACGTCGAAGTCGCCGCGCGAAGTCATCAGACATTCGGGCGGCAGCGAGGCGATGTCCCGGCGCACCACTTCGGCATCCACCGGCTCGGCTAAGGGCTGTGGAGCAGCGCCCGCTTGAGCGGTGTAGTGGCTCGGATGAATGTCAAAGTTGGTGCCCAGCGAGAAGATTTTCGCCTGCAAGAACTTGCTCCACAGGAGTTTGCTGTCGAGTTCGGCCAGGACTTCCGGCAGAATGGGCGGCCCGATGCGCACCTGTACCACGATGGGTTGCTCAGGCGTGGGGCGCGTCAGGCCGCTCAGCAGTGCTCGCCACAGGTTGGCCCGCTGGGCCGAGTCTGCCTTCAGATGAACGGGCACGATCGGCACGCCTGTTTTGCGGAGCTGGCGCACGATCTGTGGGCGCAGCAGGTTGCGCGGCAAGTCGCCTAACGGGTTTTCAGAGAAGTCCACCACAACACCTACCGAAACGCCCTTTTCTACGTAGCGGGCCACCTTTTTAGCAAAATTGATGCGCAGCAGCCGATCCTCCAGCTTGCGGCGCATGGGGCGTATCGTATATGGGCGGAGCGCTTCAGTCAGTGGAGTCGGGTAAGGGTGCATCACCTTAGCGCCCTCAGCACTTCGAGCCATTAAATACAGCAGTATCCATTCATCTACACCCGGCAGCAACTGATTACAGACAAACACAGCAGCAGGCATTCGGCTCAGCTGCTTTCGGTCAAAATCATCAAAATCCAACTGCACCCGGGCTTCCGCCAGGCGGCTTTGAGCTATCTCTAAAATTTTTTCAGCGCGCATAAGTCGAACAGCGGAATGCTCTCCCACCTGCAAAAATCGCCACGTGCGCTATTTTTTCGGAGGAATGCCCGCATCTCCGCAAGAAAAGCATTTCGGTGCTATTTCATCTTTCGTGTTAGCACCGCCAATAGCGCGCGCGAGAAAGGCCAGGAGGGCGGAGCGCTGATGACGCGGGCGGTGTCGAGCCACGAACTGTCTTCGTCCAAAAAGCGCAGCACCAGCGCGGGCGGCAGTTTTCGGAACAGGCTGGTAAACACGACTCCGCCCAGGTCATTTTGGTTGTACAAAACGCGCAGCAAGACGCTGTCTAACAGATGAAAAAGCGGACGGGTGCGCAGGTGTCGGGTGTCGGGTGTGCCCGTTTGCGCCCAGGCACTTACAAATGCGCGGGCACGCCGGAGGGTGCGCTTGAAAGCGTAACCACTGGAGGCCTTCACGAAGCCACCGGCAGTGCCGATGTGGATAACCCGACCTTTGGCGCGTTTCGGAAAAACATAGTCGGTCATGGGAATAACACCAAACTCCTCTTCTGTTACCTCGTACTGGCGCAGGCCGAGCTGCCGATGCAGGTACTGGTGCAGTGCTTCGTCGTAGGCAGCGGCGGGCAGCAATGCCGGCGAAAAGATGGTAAACTCCACCAATGCCCGATGGGCCGAAAGCGGCAGCACATAGACGAAGCGCGTTTCGCCCTTTTGCTCGATACGGAAATCCATGAACGTCATGGCTTTTGGGTCAAAGACCGGCTTCGGCGTCTCCACCAGCCAGCCTTTGAAGTGTTGGAGCAGGAGAGTGGCGCGCCCCGTCGGAGGGCCTCCTGCAGCTGCCGACAGCGGCGGCTGCCACAGGTCGGTCGTTCCTTCGGGCAATAGTCGCACGGGCGTGAAGGCGGAGTTGAGGATGAACTCGCCCGCGAAATCGCCGGCATCCGTGCGCACGATGCCACTTTCCGGGCAAATGTTCCGCATGTTGGCCACTAAGCGCTGGACATTGGGCCATCGGCCCAGCTCGCTTTCGGCCCACCGATAAAAATCAAGCCCACGTACCATGCGGTACCTGTAAGGTGCAATGTCAAGCGTAGCCTCGAAATCGGGCGTCAGAAAGCGACATCCGTCCCACGAGCGATATACCACTGGCGGAATGGGTTCGTCGTCGGTGGCCCAAAAGCACCAGGTGCGGTCGTTGTGCTGTTTGTGGTCGCGGTCTATGAGCAGTATCCGCTTTTGCTGAAAAAACGGGTGCCGCAGCATTTCAACAGCTGTGGCCAGACCCGCCAGACCTGCGCCGGCAAAGACAATATCGTACAATTGGGCTTTGATGTCGGTGTTGTTCACAAATAGCAATGAGATATGGCCACATCACTCCTGGGCCAGCTGGCGCATGAGCGCGGCAAATTTTTCCTGAAAGTCGGCATACTTCGAGGTGGCCGGCCCATCGAAGCCTGTGTGGATGCTGCGCACGCGGTTTTGCTTGTCCAATATCATCATCGTCGGGAATGCCATGACACGAGAAAGCGCCGGAAAGACCTCCTGTGCGGCTTCTTTGTCGGCTTTTCCGGCATAAACCACCTCAAAGGGTAGGCCTAGGCGCTGTTTATACGTGAGCAGGTGTGCGTTGACGGCTTCCGGTTTTACGCGCTCGAAGGCAAAGCCAACGACGCGCATCTGGGCGGCTATGCCCGGATTCTTTTTCATAAAATCGGCCAGAAAGCGCGCTTCGTCTAAGCAGTTGGGGCACCAAGTACCCATGATGGTGAAGACTTTGATTTTGCCCTCAAACTCCGGCCCTGGGAAGACGAGGCGTTTGCCTTCGGGCGTGATGAAGTCGAAGGCAATGCGTGGTGCTCCGGCTTTCAGGGTCGTGAGCGAGTCCGGGTGGCTGAGTTGGAAGGTGGAGTCGCGCCAGGCCTTCCACAGGGTTCGGTAATGCGTGCCGGAGCGGAACTCGCCTTGCAGGCTTCCGTCGGGCTGGATGCTGCCCGAGAAAAGGAAGGCATGCGCGCCGTCGAAAGCCGAGAGCCAGAACTTGCGCCCCTGAACGGTGCCTTCCAGAAAGCGGTAGTCGCCCGTTTCAGTGCGGAAGGTGCCTTCCAAATGGTTACCCGTCTGGCGAAATTCGCCGATGGCTTTCTGCGACTCATCCTCCTCGATGCCAAAGAGAGCGGCCCATTGGCCCGACAAGTCAGCTGCGGGCTTCTGGTTGAGCGTGGTGAAGCGGTAGTTGCGTCCGGCGTGGGCGTAGAAGGGGATGCGATAGTTGTCTTTGGTCGTTACGACCCATTCACCCTGCATGGCGCCGCCGCGGACTTCAATGTGCAGATAAGTGGCGTATTCGGGAAAAAACACGTTAAACGTGTCGCGCGCTTGCGAACGGTCGCGCCCATATTGAATGCTGTCGCAGCGGATGCGTTCGGGGCCGTTGTGGATTTCTATGTAAAACTGCTCGTCGTTTATGTACTTGACCTCGAATAGAAAGGGAATTTCACCCTCGCGAAACTGTTCGGTCAGGGTAAAAATGGTGTCCTTGTCTCGAACGGGTACACTGAACTTCTCCAATTCCAGTACGCCGCGCCAGATACCTGGCGCCACGCGCGTATAAGCCGTATTGGTGGTAATGCAGCCCCACGTCGTCAGAGCAGCCAGTGCCAGGGCGCCGGCGATGAGTAAGGTTTTGCGCATAGGTATAAGTCTGTTGGAATGATTGGCTGACAGGAAATGCATAGCACAACCCGTATAACCGCGCGGAAGGGCCTTGGTTGGCAAACTTCTGCTTTTTATGCTTTGCACGGGCAAATTTGCAACGCTGGCGTCATTCGGGCCAGGCGTCACCTTTGAACAATGAAGTAGTGGTATCCTCCCTGTTCGGCAGGCGCTATCATCAGCAGGCTACTCTCCTCGAAATACGGGTTTTCGTTTTTCCAGAAATGCAGCTACGCCTTCCTGGTAGTCGTAGGTCTGGCCAGCCTGAGTTTGCAGGTCGTCCTCTAAGGCTAATTGCGCATTGAAGTCATTGCTAAAAGCGCGGTTGAGGGCGCGTTTGGTCATACCTAAGGCGCGCGTGGGCATTTGAGCCAGCATCTCGGCAATGCGCAGGCTTTCCTGAGCGAAAGAGTTGTCGGGCAAGACCTTCCAAATGAGGCCCATCGAGACGGCTTCTTCAGCGTTAATTTTATCGGAGAGCATCATGAGAGCAGTAGCGCGCTGGAGGCCAACGAGCCGGGGCAGCGTCCAGGTGCCGCCACTGTCAGGGATGAGGCCGATTTTGGAAAAGGCCTGGGTGAACGAAGCAGAGGCCGCCGCTACGGTGATATCACAAGCCAAAGCAATGTTGGCCCCGGCGCCGGCAGCCACACCGTTGACGGCGCAAACGACAGGCTTTTCCAAATTGCGAATGGCGCGCACCATTGGGTTGTAGCCCGAAGCCAGAATGTCGTGCAGTGCTGGTCCGTTAGGGTCAACGACCTCCTGCAAATCTTGTCCCGCGCAGAAAGCCCGACCTGCTCCTGTCAGATAGACAGCGCGAATGCTCTCTTCATTGCGGCACAGGTCGAGCGCCGCGAGCACTTCCTGCCGCATGGCGTGGTGCATGGAATTGAAAACCGAGGGCCGGTTGAGGGTGATGCGGGCAACGCCGTTTTCGACCGACCAGAGAATGTGTTCAAACATGAGGGTGGGTTATCTGCGAAGTCAAAATATATATATCGCCTCGTCGAACGGCTTCTTAAACGCCGAAGTGGTGTCCGTGTTCTAAGCGTGCTGTTCGGAAGACTCCAGCATAGCTCGGCGCGCACCTTTGGACTTGCGGATACGTACGGCCACTACCTTGTATTCTGGGCAAAGCGCGTCCGTGTCGCGTTCGTCGGAGGTTACCAGATTGAGCATCAGTTCGGGGAAGTGGAATGTCGTGCTCAGCACGCCTGCTCGCACCTCATCGGTTAGGCGGGCCTTGATGTCCACCTTGCCACGGGGCGACTCGACGCACACCCAATCGCCGTCGGCAATTTGATGGCGTGCGGCATCGTCGGGGTGTATGAGCAGCACGTCCTCGCGCAGGATTTCGGCGTTCCGCGTGCGGCGCGTCATGGTGCCGCAGTTATAGTGCTCTAGTTCGCGGTTGGTGGTCAGGATGTAGGGGTAATCTTTAGCGTACCGCTCCAATTCACGCGTCTCCTGAAAGTCAGAGAATTGGAAGGAGCCCAGCCCACGCTTAAAGGTCTCTACGTGCAGCACTTCGGTGTCGGCGCCGTCAGACCGCACGGGCCACTGCTTGCCATTGGTGCCGAGTTCATCCCAGCGGACGCCGGCGAAGAAAGGCACAATTTGCGAGATTTCTTCGAGCAGCGTCTTCGGGTCGTAGTCGGGCTGTGGATAGCCCATGCGGTTCATGATATCCACCACTATCTGGCCATCGCTCTTGGTGCCGGGCAAGGGCGGCACCACCTGGTTGACGCGCTGGATGCGGCGCTCGCCATTGGTGAACGTACCGCTCTTTTCCAGGAACGACGCGCCGGGCAACACCACAGTGGCGTATTTACACGTCTCACTGAAGAAGATTTCCTGCACCACCAGCAAATCGAGTTTCTCCAGAGCGGCAATAACCTTGTGCGTGTTCGGGTCGGTCTGCACTAGGTCTTCGCCCATGACCCACAGGGCCTTGAGCTTGCCTTCGAGGGCGGCTTCGTACATCTGCGGGATTTTGTAGCCGATGTGCATCGGCAATTTGGCCCCGTAAAACAGTTCGTAGCGGGCGTGCACTTCAGGATGGGTAACATCCAAGTAGCCCGCGCCCTGGTGAGGCTGGCAACCCATGTCGGCGGCGCCCTGCACGTTATTCTGACCGCGCAAAGGGTTGACACCAACGCCACGGCGGCCAATGTTACCTGTTACCATAGCCAGATCGGCAATGAGCATCACCGTCAGCGTGCCCTGCGAATGCTCAGTAACGCCCAGCCCGTGAAACGACATAGCAGCTTCGGCTTTGGCATACGTGAGCGCAGCGGCGCGCACCTGTTGGCGCGGGACACCACAGGCGGCTTCCAGACGGTCGAGGTCCAGGCCCAGAATTTGCTGACGGAAGCCCTCGTAGCCCTCCGTACGCTGAGCGATAAATTCGCGGTCTTCCAGCCCCTCGGAGATGATGTAATAAAGCATCATCTGCAACAGCGGTACGTTAGAGCCCGGGCGCAGCTGCAGATGATGCGTGGCGTAGCGGGCAATTTCGGTGCGGCGCGGGTCCACAACAATGGTCGGAATGCCTCGCATGGCTGCCTGTTTGATTTTTGCGCCCGTTACAGGGTGCGCGTCCGTAGGGTTGGCGCCAATGATGAGGATGCACTTTGTGTACTTCAAATCCTCGATGGAGTTCGTAGCGGCTCCAGTGCCAAAGGTACGCTGCATGCCCAGCGCTGTGGGCGAGTGGCACACGCGCGCGCAGCTGTCAATATTGTTGGTGCCAATGACGGCCCGGATGAATTTCTGCATCAGATAGTTCTCTTCGTTGGTGCAGCGAGCCGAGGAGATGCCGGCAATGGCGTCGGGGCCGTATTGGGCGCGAATGGCGCGCAACTTTTCAGCGATGAAATCATAGGCTTCGTCCCACGTGGCGGGCGCGAGTTCGCCGTTGCGGCGGATGAGCGGTGTGCGCAGGCGGTCGGGGTGGTTGTAGAACGAAAAAGCAAAGCGGCCCTTGAGGCACGTGTGCCCCTGGTTCACCTCCGCATCGTAGGGTGCCTGGATGGATTTGACCTGGCCATGGACCACCGCCACGTCTAAGTTGCAGCCTACGCCGCAGTAGGTGCACACAGTGCGCACCTTTTTATCAGCAATGACTGATTTGGACTCAAAGACATCGGAAATAGCCGACGTAGGGCAGGCCTGCGCACAGGCGCCACAGCTGACGCAGTCGGACTCGAAGAAGCTGACGTTCAGCCCTTTGGCAATATGGCTATCGAAGCCGCGCCCAGCCATCGTGAGCACGAACTGGCCCTGCACCTCGTCACAAGCGCGCACACACCTCGAGCAGTTGATGCACTTTGACAGATCGGACGTCATGTACGGGTGGCTGAGGTCTTTGGGGCGGTCCAGGTGCGTTTTGCCTTCCGGGTAACGCACCTTTCGGATGCCCACCTGCGCGGCCACGTCCTGCAGTTCGCAGTTGCCGTTGACTTCGCAGGTCAGGCAGTCCAAAGGATGGTCGGTCAGCACCAGTTCGATGATATTGCGCCGCAGCTTCTGAATGCGCGGGCTGTCGGTAAAGACGTGAAAGTTCTCTTGCATGGGCGTATGGCAGGAGGCCATTACGCGGCGCGGTCCGTCGGCAGTGAGGGCCACCTCCACGGAGCAGACGCGGCAGGCGCCGTAAGGCTCCAGATTAGGTGCGTCGCACAATGTCGGCACGCTGTTTTTTCCCAAATGGCGGCGCAGAAACGACAGCACCGTTTCGCCGTCGCGCATTTCGCAGGGCTTATGGTTGATGTAAGCAAATTTTCCGGCACCCATAGTTCGAACAGTAGGTTTGTAGCAGCATGAAGGTGAAAGTAATGTTCGGATTTTATCCGGATTTTTCAGACAAAATACGGTTGGAGCTCGTCTTCGAAGTACATCAGGGCGTTTTTGACCGGTAACGGCAGACCGCCACCTAACGCGCACAGCGAGCCGAGTTCGAGTGTCTCCACCAAATCGTCGAAAAGGACGCGGTCGATGCGGTAGTGCTGCGTGCGCGCTTTGTGGAGTAACTCCTTGCCGCGCGTGGAGCCCAGGCGGCAGGGGAAGCACTTGCCGCAGCTTTCGTGGGCGGTGAAATCGAAGAGGTGCTCCAGGTATTCAATCATAGGGAAATCCTCCGGGATGCACACCACCGAGGCGTGACCCAACAAGAAGCCATTGTGGGCGAAGGACTCAAAGTCCACCGTCAGGTCGGGCACCTTGTGTACAGGTACTAAGCCGCCCAGCGGACCGCCGATATGCATGGCTTTTACGGGCCGACGGAAACCGCCGCCCATGTCATAGACTACTGTGGACAGCGGCGTGCCCATGTCCACTTCACATAGGCCGGGCTGTTGGAAGTGGCCGTCCAAGCACACCAACTTCGTGCCCGTCGAGCGCCCGCGCCCGATGGCTGCGTAGGCAGCACCGCCGTGCTGGACGATGAACGGCACAGCAGCCAGAGTCTCCACATTGTTGACCACCGTAGGCCGGTTGAACAGCCCTTGTTGGGTAGGGTAGGGTGGTCGCACGCGCACTTCGGGCCGCTGGCCTTCAATGGAAGAGAGCAGCGCCGTTTCTTCGCCGCAAATGTAGGCGCCCTGGGCCTCGATAATTTTAAATTCAAACGAAAAGCCGGAGCCGCAGATGTTCTGGCCCAAATAGCCGGCCTGGCGAATGTACTCAATGGCCGCCCGCATGGCCCGTATGGACTCCGGATACTCGCCCCGGATGTAGAGCACACCGCGCTGAGCACCAATAATATAGCCGGCAATGAGCATGCCCAGCAGCAAACTGTGCGGCCGCTCTTCCATGATGTAGCGGTCGGAATAGGCGCCCGGGTCTCCTTCGTCGGCGTTGCAGACGATGAATTTCTGGTCGCCGGGCGTGTTTTTACAGGACTCCCATTTGAAGGCCGTTGGGAAGCCCGCTCCGCCTCGGCCGCGCAGGCCGGATGCCTTGATTTCAGCCAGCAACTCGTCGGGCGAACGGCGCAGGCTTTCCTGCAGAATGCGATAATAATCTGCTATGCCCGGAAACTCCGCTGTCAGTACGGGAGTGCCTTTAGCGCGCACAGCATAAGAGTCGGGGCGCGGTCGCCGATCGGCGCGGATGGTGGCGATTTCATCTACTGCAGCGCCCGAATAGTTGCTGCCAGCGTAATGAAAGGCACTGTTTTCGTAGCAGCGGCCCAAGCAGCACATAGCACCGATTTCCTCCGCAGCAAAATGCTGCTGCAGGCGTTCGACCAGGGCCGGCTGCGTGCCCGCCGTCAGACAAGCGCTACCGTTGCAGACATAGACTTTCTTACCGCGGTTTTCAGGCCGCATGAAATCGTAGAACGTTACGCTGCCATACACGTTGGCGTCGCCGATGAGGTACTCCTCGGCCAGCTGCTTCATGACCTCGGGCGGCACAGTGCCGTCGTGTGCATCAGCCGATGCACCCAGCCGCTCGAATAGGTTCTCCTCCAAGCCTTTACGCCCGGAGAGGTATCCGATGTTTTTTGACATACTGTTTGCTTCCCGGTTGAAATGTTGCCCTGAAATGGACGAACAAATTTAGAGCAATTCTCGGATTGTCGTTGGCCAATACTGGCTAACGACAATATTTTCGCCACCGGGAATGTCTGGCCTTTAGGGTAGGGATGCTGGCTTCTAAGGGGCAGCATTCAAAATAGGCCATACTCCTCAGCCCGAGCCATAAAAGGCGAGCAGTATCTTTTAGCCCCAGACCTGTGCCATGTCTTGCCGAATGGCTTCTGCCAGCTGATGCGCCTGTTCAGGGCTGCTGGCTTCGGCATACAGGCGCACAATAGGTTCTGTATTGGACGGACGCAGGTGTACCCACCCCTCAGGAAAGTCTATCTTCAGACCGTCTTCGACATTGAGCGACAGGGCTTTATATTTTTTCTGCAAGAAATCAAAAATACGCTCCAGCGGCAGGTCGGCGTTGCGCTCAATGCGGGCTTTTATCATGAAATAATCGGGGTAATTGCAGCGCAGTTCGGAGACGCTTTTATGGCTTTTGGCTAAATGCGTCAAGAACAGCGCAATGCCCACGAGTGCGTCGCGGCCGTAATGGAGGGCCGGGTAGATGATGCCGCCGTTGCCCTCGCCACCGATGACGGCGCCGACGGCTTTCATCTTTTCCACCACATTCACCTCGCCCACGGCAGCGGCGAAGTACTGCGCTCCGTGGCGGGCGGCCACATCGCGCAGGGCGCGCGAGGAGGACAGGTTGGATACCGTGGCGCCGCCTGGGCCGTGAAGGCCCAAAATGTAGTCGGCCACGGCCACGAGCGTGTACTCTTCGCCAAAGGGCTGACCATCTTCGCCGATGAGTACCAAGCGGTCGGCATCGGGATCTACGGCGATACCTAAGTGTGCCCGCTCGCGCACGACGGCTTCTCGCAGTTGGGTCAGGTGCTCGGGCAGCGGCTCGGGATTGTGGGCAAACCGGCCGGTGATGTCGCCATTAATCATTTGACAGCTGCAACCCAAAGCCTCCAGCAGGGATGGCACGGCTAAGGCGCCGGTAGAGTTGACCGGGTCCACGACGATGCGGTACTGCCGCTCGCGCACGGCTTTAGCATCTACAGCGGGCAGCGCCAAGATGCTCTCGATGTGTCGCCCGATGAAGTCCGTCCGGTCTTCGCAGCGTCCGAGACGGTCCACAGGCGCGTACTCAAAGCCTCCCTGTTGCAACAGGCGCAGCACCTCCTGGCCGTCGGCGGCGCTGATGAATTCGCCGCGGGCGTTGAGTAGTTTAAGGGCGTTCCACTCGGCCGGGTTGTGACTGGCCGTGAGGATGATGCCACCGCCGGCATTTTCCCATGCCACAGCCATCTCGACGGTGGGTGTGGTGCTCAGACCGGCATTGACAACGTGAATGCCCAGTGCGCGTAAGGTGTTGATAACTAAGCCGCTCACAATTTCACGGGAAAGGCGGCCGTCAGTACCAACGACAATTTTTGGAGTACCCGTTGTGTTCAGGACCCACTGACCGAAAGCGGCTGTGCAAGCCACGATGTCTTCGGGCGTCAGGTTGTCACCGGCGCGACCGCCAAGGGTACCTCGAAAACCGGAGATGCTTTTGATGAGCGGCATAGATGAAGAGCGTTATTCACAGGGTTATTGGGCCAAAATATGCGCCATGCGGAGCAGCTCTTTACCCGGCTTTTTGGGCTTTGATATGGCCTCTTCCAAGGGAGTGTAGTGCACTTGATTGTTCCGGATGCCGACCATGACGTTTGTTTGTCCGGCCAGCAGGGCCTCGACGGCGTGAAAGCCCAGCACACTGGCCAGCACGCGGTCGAAGGCTGTGGGCGAACCGCCGCGCTGTAGGTGGCCAATAACCGTCACGCGCACATCATCGTACTCTTCTACGCGCTGCGACACCTGCTCGGCAAGAGCAAACACATTGCCCATTCGACTCTCCTCGGCCACAATGACGATGCTAAACAGTTTCTTGCGCGCTGTGCCGCGCTTGAGCAACTTGACCAGCTCCTCTAAGTCCATGTCTTCCTCCGGAATGATGACCCCGCCTGCCCCGCCGGCGATACCTGTGTGCAGGGCGATGTAGCCCGAATGGCGGCCCATGACCTCGACGAAGAACAAGCGGTTGTGCGAGTCCGCCGTATCACGGATGCGGTCCACCGCCTGCATGGCCGTATTGACGGCCGTGTCGAAGCCGATAGAAAAATCGGTACCGTACAGGTCGTTGTCAATAGTGCCGGGCAGGCCGACGATAGCCATATCCGGGTACTCGTAGGCAAACTGGAGCGCACCGCTGAGGGTACCGTTGCCGCCGATGGCCACTAAGGCGTCAATGTCGTTATACAGCAGGTTTTCATAGGCCTTTTTTCGGCCTTCAGGCGTCAGGAACTCCGGGCAGCGCGCCGTCTTGAGCACCGTGCCGCCGCGGTGGATAATGTTGCTGACGTCAGAGGTCTCCAAGCGCCGTACTTGGCCATCAATCATGCCCTGATAGCCGCGTTGAATGCCGAAGATGTGCAGGTCGTTGTGCAGGGCATTGCGCACGACGGCCCGGATGGCGGCATTCATGCCCGGAGCATCGCCGCCAGAGGTAAACACTGCAACTCGTCTGATGTCTTTCATGGGAAAAAAGGTCGGCTCCGTTGTGGCGACTTATTCGGTAAAGGGCAGGTGGTATTCGCCCAGAGCGTGAATGGGGTTGCGCATGATTACGCCGGGCTGCATTTTGCGTTCGCGCAAACATTCCAGGAGGATGTCGCTGAAATGATGTGCTACGGCGCCCACAAAATGGACCGGTACGTGCTGGTGGCCGCTGTATTTACGTGCATGCCGGTCAAGAAACTCGCCAAGACAATCAGCCACCAAGCGGCGTACGAAGGGGTGCTGCAGGTGCGCCCCCAAGAATTTGGTGAAAGTAGCGATGTAGGCATTTCCGCCTTTCTCATAGACGCGGTTCTTGATGGCCGTAGGGCCTTCCGGGTAACTCGCCTCAAAAGCACTTTGGAGGTCAGCCGGCAGCTCGCGATAAAACCAGGCGCGCAGCAGCGCTTTGCCTAAGTGCGTGCCGCTGCCTTCGTCACCCAGCAGCCAGCCCAGCGACGGCACGTTGTCCGCTATCTGGCGACCGTCATAGTAGCAGCTGTTGGAGCCGGTGCCCAAAATGCACGCAATGCCGGCGCTGCGCTGACACACCGCCCGGGCAGCGCCCAGCAAATCGTGCTCCACCTCGATAGCGGCCTTCGGAAAAACCGCCCGAAGCGCCGCATACACAATGGCGGCCCGGTCAGCGTCGTGTATGCCTGTGCCATAGAACCACAAGTGGTTGATAACCACGTCGCCGGGCAACTTGGGCAGCAACTGCGTGCGCAGAATTTCCTCAATTTCTGCTGTTGTATGGAAAAATGGGCTGAACCCTTGCGTATTCACGATATCTCGGTCGCGGCCTCCCTTCACGATGAGCCAGTCGCATTTCGTGGAGCCGCAGTCGGCAACAATATCCATGATAACCGGGCGTGCAAAAAGTGCGTGAGAAGATGGGTTTCTACTGAAAATGAGCCAACTACCACCCTCGTGCACACAAGGCGTTCGCCTGTTCAGGGGGGCAGCGCCTGCGGCAAAAATAGGGCGGCCTTGCCAAATACAAGGGCCTATAAAAAAGTGGGCGGGAGGGCTTGGTTGATTTTAAAACAATTTGTTTCTTTGTGGCTCTTTCTAAAACAAAAAAAGATTGCGCAATGAAACACACTACCTCCACGAACGCCGGCGCCGGGCGAATGGCGTACTCCTCCAACACGGATACGGTCAAAAACGACGCGCTTCTGTGGAAATGCTCGGTCCTACTTGCTCTGCTCTACTTAGTATGGACCGACCGCATCTCCATCAATCTCAACTATGGTCCCGTGGAACCTACTGCCCGATCAGCGCCCGCGGCGGCTGTAGCCGCTGCCGCAGTACTCTCAGAGACAGGGCCTATCGCAACACCTGTGCTTACGGCGGCACCTTGCCCTGAGGCGCGAAATACTTCGGTAATGCTGCCTGACCATGCCAAAGGACACATGCGCTTTGTCGTTGATCCGGACTTTGCACGCCGCAACGGCTGCTCACCCGACGAGGTGAAACGCTCCCTCGAACTATGTCGCACATACGTGGAGCGCTTTGCCCCCGTGGCCGAAGCCGAAATGCAGCGCTTTGGCATCCCGGCCAGCATCACGCTGGCGCAAGGTTTGTTGGAGAGCAACGCCGGCGACAGCCCACTGGCTCGAAAAACTAATAACCATTTCGGCATCAAATGCTTTTCCAAAACCTGCAAACGCGGCCACTGCGCCAACTTCACCGATGACTCGCACAAGGACTTCTTCGTCCGCTACGACAATGTTTGGAGCAGCTATCGTGCGCATAGCCAGTTTCTCAAGAACAGCAAGCGCTACGCCGCCCTGTTCAAACTCGACCCCACCGACTATCGCGCCTGGGCACACGGGCTACAAAAAGCAGGCTATGCCACCGACCCGATGTACGCGCAAAAACTCATTGCGCTTATTGAAAACCTGGGCTTGCACCGTTACGATGACGCTTCCATGCCCTAAAAGCACACGTCTTATGATTTCTCCCGTTCACTGCCTCTCTTGACGTTCTCGACATCACACCTTGGCGCACTTTTCACGGAAAAAGAGCGGGGCGGCCGGAATAACCTCCTGACCGCCCCACTCTTTTTAACAAGCCGCCCTTACGGACGTATGGTAACGTTCGTAGGCGTCATTGTCCGCCGGATGGACACTAAGTCGTTAGTAGTAACGGCTTCCACCTGAAGGCTAAAAGCCTTGTTGGGTTCGTTCGGTACGTTGTACGGATACTTCACCACATGCACACGCTCAGCGGGTACGAAGTTAGGGGTGAACGGCTCCGTTTTTAAAAAGGAGTAGGCCCCAGAGGTGCCAATGCGCTGATAAAACTTCAGCTCCTTTACGGTGGTATTCACGTAGCTGAGTTTGACCGTTAGCTCAATGGTCGAGCCAGCAGTAGGCGTGGTGGTGGAGGGCGTCAGCTCCGACACCTGTGGTACGCTGCCGATGATTTCAAAGTTGTCCTCGTTCGGGTTTTTCTCTTTGTAGCAGCTGCTCAGAGAAGCGGATACGAGGGTGATGAGCATTAGAAGGATATGGCGTTTCATGCTATGCAATCTTTTTAGTGGGTGAACGGACTATTGGAAAATCCACATTTTGATGTTGAGGTCTTTGGTGTTGCGGGCTACGTTGTCAGCATTGCGAGCGGCCTCTGAGTCAGGGTAATGCCCGCGTTGGATCCACTGGCCGCCAAGGTCAGGGTTGTGGTTGGCGGGTAAGGCCAGTCCTGGCAGGATGTCGCTGCGATAATCGTAGCGGCGCAGGTCGTTCCAGGCCTCGGGGTTGAGGAAGAGTGCTTTGTATTTTTCAGTGATGATGTGGCGCAGGGTGAGGTTGGCCGCCCCTACACCGATATTAGGATGATTGAGGAAGGTGTTGATGTTGGCCGCCGCGACGCCAATTTTGGTCATGTTGGCCCGGATGCCTTCCTGGTAGGCGGCGTAGGCCTCTGGCGTAGGCGTTCCGCCGTTTTGCAGGATGCGAGCCTCGGCTTCAATGAATTTGCATTCCGAGTAGGTAATCATCTGTAAAGGAGCTGTCAGCGAGAACTGCCAGCCGAAGAAGACCGTACCGTTGTTATAGCGCACGTTCGCGCCTGTGGCTGCGCCGGGGTTCATGCCGAAATAAACGGTGTCAGCAGCCGCCGTTTTGAAAGCGTGCAGCGGCAAGCGTGGGTCTACTATGTCCTGGCGCGTTCCGTTCATGAGATTGATAAACGTCGCGCTGAAGTTGGTAGTAAAGTTGCCCGTGTTGTTGGCCAATGCCACCTGGTACCAACGGCTCAGGTTGCGGTCGTTGTACACCAATTGGAAATCTTCACTGTTAGCGCTGATGCCCTGGCCAAGAGCAGAGAGGATGTCAGCGTACACGCCCGAGCCGCGTTTTTTGGCTAAATGGAGCAAATAGCGGGCCTTCAGGCTGTAGGCGGCCTTGCGCCATTTAGCAATGTCGCCCTTGTAAATCAGGTCGTCGGCTCCGGGCTTGAAGACGGTAGTCGGGCTGTTGAGGTCGGCGATAGCCTCGTCCAGCTGGCGCAGAATGTCGTTGTAGATGCTTTCCTGCGCGTCGTAGGCGGGTTGCAGGTTCGTCAGCTGGTTGTCGGCTTCGCGAAAGGGGATATTTTCCCAAAGCGACGTGCCCAATCCGAGGTTGTAAGCAAGCACGACTTTGGCGATGCCGGCGTAGTGCGGTGAGCCTGTGGCGTTGGCTTTCCTGATGATTTCGTTAGCGTTAGGCACAATGCTCAGGTAGATGTCGTCCCAGGTGGCGCCGAACGTGTTTCGGTTTTGCGCATCGAAGCCGCCGGCAGTAACACTGCCGATGTGCTGCACGTAGGAGTTGACCACCACTGATGCCTTTTGGGTGGCCTCTGCCGAATAGAACATGATGGTGGGTGTCAGCGTATTCAGCGGTGCATCGCTGGTGCGGTTGGGGTCTATGTTGGTGTCGTCGCCCAGGAAGCTTTTGCAGCTGCCTAGTACCAGTAAGGCGAGCAACAGGCTATATACAGAATTTTTTTTCATGATACAGAAGAGTTTTTTTGATGAAAGGCGATAGGTTCAGAAGCCTACCGACAAATTGAAGGTAAGGCTGCGCGTGATGGGGGTATTGCGACCGGTAAAGCCGATGAGGTTGCTACCCGGACCGAAGGCCAGAGCCTCGGGGTCGTAACCTCGGAAGGGCGTGGAGAGGAGCAAGTTGCGGCCGGTAATGCCGATTTGCACCGAGCTGAGACGGTTGCCGAGGAGTGATTTAGGCAGCCGGTATGAGAGGGTGGCATTGCGCACGCGGAACCAGGAAGCATCCTGGATGACATAGGAGTAGTGGGCGTTAATGCCGAAAGCCCGATAGGTATCCTGGTTGAGGATAGCTGTTCGATCGCTGGGTGTTCCGTCAGCATTGACGCCTTTCCAGCGCACCACCATGTCGCGCTCTTCGGTAAACCAGATGGTGCCGTTGCGGATGGCGTTGTTTTCACCCAGGTCCACCACATCACCGCCGTGGCGTATTTCTAACAGGAAGTTGAGCGTAAAGCCTTTGAAAGAGAAGGTGTTGTTCATGCCGCCAAACCAGTCGGGCAGGGCGTTGCCTACCTTCACATAACGGGCCTGCTCCAGCGTAGGCAGACCATTTGTGCCAATAATCGGCTGGCCCTGTTCGTTGCGGCGCCAATCGTAGCCGTACAGGTCGCCCACACTTCCGCCCTCTTCTACGCGCAGAACGGCACGACCCGCCAGAGCCGACACGTAAGTGATGGTTTTCAGGTCTTCGGGCATCTCCGTAACCTTACCGCGGATGCGTGTCCAGTTGAAGTCAATGCTCCAGCGGAAAGGCCCGCGGATGGGATTGAGGCCAACCAAAAGCTCAACGCCGCGGTTGGTGATGACACCGGCGTTGGTGGTGTAACTGGAATAACCCGTAGCCGTGCTGATGGGTACGCTCAAAATCTGGTTGCGGCTCTGGCGCACGAAGTAGTTGGCTTCGATGGACATGAAGTTGTTGAACAGATTGGCTTCGATGCCGCCTTCTATTTCGGTCGTGAATTCAGGTTGCAGGTTGAAGTTGCCCACGTTCGGGTCACGTGTGAAGCCCCCTACTGTGCCGAAGGGGAAGCCTGGCACGGGTGAAAAGTAGTTACCAATGCGATAGGGTGGAGCGTCCTTACCCACGGTGGCCCATGAGCCGCGCAGCTTCAGGTAGCTGAGCGCGTCGTTGTCGCGCAGCAGGTGATTGGTCAGGATGTACGACAGGCTGACCGACGGGTAAAAGAAGGAGCGGTTCTGTTCGGGCAGCGTTGAAGACCAGTCGTTGCGGCCCGTCAGCGTCAGATATAGGTAGTCGTTGTATTCTAAACGCGCTTCAGCAAATGCGCCCACTAAACGGCGCAGCGAGCCGCCACGCAGCGGGAAATAATTGGTCGCGTTGCGGATGTTGTAGAAGCCGGCAGCAATAAAGCGTTCTCCGCGAACGCCTAAAAAGTCGTTTTTAATCTCTGTGACGGCGTTCCCTAATGTGAAGTGCAGGTTCAGGTTGCGGGTCAGGGGCCGGTCGCCAATCAGAAAAAAGTTCGAATTCAGTTCGCGGAAGTTGATGGACTGTTCCACGATAAAGCCGCCCACCTGAGTGCCCAAGTCGAGGTCAGGGCCTACCACGCGGTTGCGATCGTCGTTGTAATAGTCTGCTGTGATTTGGTAACGCGCTTTAAGCCAGGGCAAGATTTCATAGTTTAGGTTAATGTCGCCGAAAACACGGTTGACTTTAGATACCTGCGGGCTTTCTTCGGCCATGTAACGCGGGTTGTCAATGATACCGGCGAAAGGGTTTTTTTGCGAGCCGTCGGGGTTACGGTGGTCGTTGATGTCGAACGAAGGCGACCAGAACCACAGCGAGCTGAACACCGATTTATCGCCAGAGGCCGGAGCTACCTGGCTATTGTTGTTGTAATTAATTTGTGCCCCAACCGACAGACGACGGCTCATGCGGTGTGTGGCCGCCAAGCGTGCTGTGGCGCGCTTAAAGTTGGAGTTGACAACAATACCGTCGCTGTTCAGATAGGAGAACGAAGACTGGAACGTCGAGTTAGCGTTGCCGCCCGAAAACGACAACGAGTGGTTCATGTTCTTACCCGTAACGTAGAACTCTCGAAAATGGTCGTAGAAGGGATCTTCCGGCAGAGCCGGCGGACCATACTGCCAGAACACAGTAGCGGGTGGTTGGCGCTCTAATCCGTTGAAACCCTGGTAGTACGTGCGCTGAATGCGCGGCGCCTTGTCAATGTTTTCAATGCCGTAGGAGAGGTTGTAATTGATGCTGGTGCGCCCTTCCTTGACTTTCTTAGTTGTGATGATGAGTGCGCCATTGGCAGCGCGCTGGCCATAGAGGGCGGTGGCGGCGGCCCCCTTGAGGATGTTGACGCTTTCGATATCGTCTAAGTTCAGGTCAGCCAGGCGGTTCGAGTTCATGAACTGCTCGTTGCTGTTGAGAGCATTACTACCCGCTGAAGGCAGTACATTTACCACATCCGTGTTGTTGCTGATGATGATGCCATCTACCACTACAATAGGTTGATTGTCGTTGTCGCCGCTGAGGGAGTTGATGCCTCGAATGTTGATGCTGGCGCCTGCACCAGGCGCGCCGGCAGAGTTGTTGATGACTACGCCGGCTACCTTGCCCTGCAGGGCATTGACCAAGTTCGTCTGGTTCGATTGCATGAGGTTTTCGCCCGAAAGAGCCTGCGAGCCATAGCCCAGCACCTTCTTGTCGCGTGCGATGCCAAACGACGTAACTACAACCTCATTGAGCACATTCGTCTGCGAAAGGGCCACGTTAATCACCGACTGCCCGTCAATTGGAGTCTCTCTACGGTCGTAGCCGGTATAGCTGACCACAATCACGCCATTTGCCGGAGCATTCACTAAGCGGAAGTTGCCTTCCGCATCTGTGATGGCGGCAATGTTGGCGTCTTTCACCATGACGGTGGCGCCGATGAGCGGCTCGCCATCGTCTTTGGAAGTTACCTTGCCGGTAACGGTCAGAGTCTGCGCTGCGGCTGTATAGCCCAACAGGAGCAGCGCCAGTAGGGTAAGTGTCTGTTTCATACAAATAACGGTTTTGATTACGAATGCGAGGCAAAAGTAATGCGCACTCGTTTCGCATTAAACCTGTGTTAATTTTTTGTCCAGCATTTCGCGGTGTGCTCCCAAAAAGCATAAGCCCTTCCCGCTGCATGAGCGACAGGAAGGGCTTATGCTCCTTACACGCTGCTAACGGCTTTAGCCGCCGCTCTGTAGAGGGATGGTCTCTACGCCCGAGCCACCCGAGCCTACAACGAGCACAGCTACGATGCACAGCACCGCCAGCGCGCCGGCGAGCACCCAAGTGGCTTTTTCGATAAATTCCGTCGAGCGAGCGGCGCCAAACAGCTGCTGCGCCTGACCGCCTAAGGTGGGGTCAATGCCGCCGCCTTTAGGATTTTGGATGAGGATGGCCGCCATCAGCAGCACGCTCACCAGAGCAATCAATACCGTCAGTGTTGCTAACATTTTTTACGTGTGTTTAGTCAAAGCCTCAATTTGGGCCGCAAATAACGCGCTTTTTTCGGGATGCAACACCATCAGACGCCGATACATTTCAATGGCTTTATCGCGGTAACCCTGTTGGGCATATAAGCGAGCAAGCGTTTCTGAGGCGATGTCCGGGTTCTCGCTGACGCTCTTCTGGGCCAACTGCTGGGCACTATCGGGCGTTTTCTCCGGCGTTTCTATCGCGGGTGCTGGCGCTGTGGCCGCAGGTGAGGACATCGGCGATGCCGCGGGCGCTGCTCGGGTCAGCAGTACAGGGTGGAAGTGGTTGGCCCATTCAGCAAAGGTGGCAAAGCGCTGTGGCTCAGCGCTGAGTGCAAGCGCGGCGATTTCGTCGCCAACCGCCGGCTGCTTAGGCGATACTTCCACCTCAGGTGCTTTTTCTACCGGGATATCCATTGGCGGCAATGGCTCCTCTTCAGAGACTTCTTTGTTGAGGTCTGTCCGTTGTGGCCCGGCAGCGGGCGGTATCTCTCTTTCAGCCGCTGGTGCTTCAGTGCGCTCTCCACGGCTGGGTAGGGCGCTGAGGGGCTGCAGTTCCAACACTTCCATTTCCAAAGCCGGCAGCGGAACAACGGCCCGCTGGGCCAGCAGACAAAAGAGCAGTTTGCGGTCGAGGCTATAAACGGCTGCCGTCGTCCGGTTTCGCTCCTCGTCGGGGTGCTGCTCCTGGGCCGATTTGAGCAGCAACAGCATCTGCAGGTTGGCCGCATACGGATACGTAAGTGCCAATGTCTTCAGCTCCTCGTAGGGAATGGCCGACAGCAGTTCCGGGCTTTGTAAGAATTGTTGAAAGCGTTCGTGCGTCATAGCAATACGGCATTTTGACCTTACCAGTTGTTGAAGGCGGCGTTGAAGACATCCTCCAGCAGCTGGTCAAAAATCTGTCGGATGAGCGCATCCTGGATGCTCAGCAGGTCCTGGTCGGCGCCAAATTCGGCAAAATGGCTGAAGGTGCGCTCGGCAGGCCAGGCGCCCTCCGCGCCCTCAACATTGACGGTGTACAGCAATTGAAGGCGGATTTCCAATCGGTTGAGCGAAATGGTCTCGCCAGGTTTGGGTGCCACAGGCACCACGCGAAAGTCCGTGACGCGACCGCTAAACTCGGCGTCCGGCGCGTCGTTTACCAGGCGCAGCGGCGTCTCCGTGCGGATTTTGTCCTTCAGCCGCTCCGTGAAGTCCACTGCCAGCGTCGGCGGAGCGCTCGCCGCTGCATTTTCGATGTTCTGCACAAAAAAGGTTTTCACCTTAGGGTCAATCGAAATGCCCTTGAGCGAATAGCAGCCCGTGTGGGACAGCCAGAGGAACGTCAGCAGCAGAAAAAACAATCGCATGGATAAGGAATTAAAAATCAGGAATGAAAAATGCGCGGCCTCACCTCAAAACGCTGGAGAACAGACGGTTCGTTTTAAATTTTCACGTTTCACTCCCACTCAATCGTGGCCGGCGGTTTGGTACTGATGTCGTAGACGACTCGGTTGATGCCCTTGACGCGGTTGACGATGGTGCTCGACACGTCGGCTAAGAAGTCGTAGGGCAGCCGGCTCCATTCGGCGGTCATACCGTCGGTGCTATTGACGGCTCTTAGGGCAATGGTGCGTTCGTAGGTGCGTTCGTCGCCCATGACGCCCACCGACTGGATGGGCAGCAGGATAGCGCCCGCCTGCCATACTTGGTCGTAGAGGCCGTATTCCTTGAGTTTCTCGATGTAGATAGCGTCGGCATCCTGTAGCAGCTGAACCTTTTCGGGCGTGATGTCGCCCAGGATGCGGATACCCAGGCCCGGCCCGGGAAAAGGGTGGCGGTTTAAAATATCTGGTGGAATGCCCAGCTCGCGCCCCACGCGCCGCACCTCATCTTTGAACAACATGCGCAGCGGCTCCACGATTTTCAGGATGAATTTCTCCGGAAGACCGCCCACGTTGTGGTGGCTTTTAATGGTAACCGAAGGCCCGTGTACACTGACCGACTCGATGACATCCGGATAAATAGTGCCTTGCCCTAGCCAGTGGCAGTCTGCGTGGGCACGGGCCTCTTCCTCGAAAATTTCGATGAACAGGCGACCAATGATTTTGCGCTTATCTTCCGGGTCGCTCACGCCGCGCAGGGCCTCATAAAAGCGCGTTTTGGCGTCTACGCCTTCCACATTGAGGCCCATGTGCTGATAGGTGTGCAGCACGCTCTCAAATTCGCCTTTGCGCAGTAGGCCGTTGTCCACGAAGAAGCAAAACAGCCGGTCGCCGATAGCTCGGTGCAGCAGTGTGGCGGCTACCGTAGAGTCCACACCGCCCGAAAGGGCCATGATGACTTTGTCCTGCCCGATTTGCTGGCGCAGCCCCGACACGGTCTCCTCGATGTAGTGCGCCGGCGTCCAATCAGCCTGACAGCCGCAGATGTCGAAGACGAAGTTTTTGAGAAACATAGTGCCTTCTACGGTATGATACACCTCAGGGTGGAACTGAATGCCGTACACTGGTATGGGACTGAAGCTGTCCTCGGCGCAATAGGCAGCCACGACAATACTCTCTGTGCCGGCCAATGCCCGGAAGCCGGGCGGCAGGCGAAAGATGGTGTCAGCATGGCTCATCCACACCCGCGAATGGGGCGAAATGCCGGCTAAGAGCGGGTCGGAAGAGTCGTAGAGCACCAGCGTCGCCTTGCCGTATTCGCGGGTTTCGGAGCGCGCTACTGTGCCACCGTAATGGTCGGCGATAAGTTGGGCGCCATAGCAAATGCCCAAGATAGGGCGCTTGCCCACGAGCCGTTCCAGCGGAACACGCGGTGCGTTGGGCTGTTTGACCGAGAAAGGGCTACCCGAGAGCACAATGCCGCGCACATCGGGAGTCAGCTCCGGTATCTGGTGGTAAGGCGCGATCTCACAGTACACCGACAGCTCGCGGATGCGCCGCGCAATGAGCTGGGTATACTGTGAGCCAAAATCGAGGATGACAATTTTCTCCATAATTGGCAGCAAAGGTAGGGAAAGCCTCAGCCCTGCATCGAAGGGCCTTTACCTTTGGCCCAAAAAACGCCTGTGCTCTCCGTTTCCATTATTACCGTCGCCTATAACAGCGCCGAAACCATTCGCGATACGCTGGAAAGCGTCCGACAACAGACCTACCCTCACGTGGAGCACATCGTGGTGGACGGCGCCTCTACCGACGGCACTGCCGACATCGCCCGCGCCTTCAGACACGTGGCGCGGGTCGTGAGTGAGCCCGACCAGGGCGCCTACGACGCTATGAACAAAGGCATTGCACTGGCCCGGGGCGACATCATCGGTCTGCTCAATGCCGACGATACCTACACCTCGCCAGACGCCATACAGTGGGTGGTAGATACCCTACTGCAAACCGGCGCCGACGCCTGCTATGCCGACCTCCAATATGTACGCCGCGACCACCCCGACCACCTCGTGCGCCACTGGCATTCCGGCCCATTCCGCTCCGAGCGCTTCCGCTGGGGCTGGATGCCGCCGCATCCCACGTTCTTCACCTATAGAAAGTACTACGAAGCACTGGGCGGTTATGACACTCGATTACATCTCTCGGCAGATTACGAGCTGATGCTCCGTTTTTTATACAAACACCGCCTTTCGGCGGGCTATCTGCCTCGTGTGCTCGTCCGCATGCGCACGGGTGGTATGAGCAATGCCTCGCTCCGCCAGCGCTGGCGCGCCAACCGTGAAGACCACCTCGCCTGGCAGATGAACCACCTTGTGCCCGGCCTCCTCACCCTGTGGCTCAAGCCGCTGCGCAAAATCTCGCAGTTCTGGCCTGTGCTGATGCCGGCCAAGAAAAGAAAGTAATGGCTTAGCGCCAGCGCTTATGCCGATGGCCTAAAAGGAGGGCAAATGGCGTAAACACACCCCAGTACAGCGCCATGCCGGCATCTAGCAAAGGAAACCAGAGGCGCAAGTCGCCCGCTCTTAAATGCCGTGCTGTACGAGCAAACACTGCGACGGCCAGCACCATGCGAGCGACCCAGCAGGCGAGCACGGGCCAGAAAGCACCCGGCAGAACCGCAATGCCGAGCATCGCATAGTGTAACACATGCGAGCCGGCGGCAGCAGACAGGAGCAACTGGTGCAGCGTGCGGTACCGAACGCTCGCGCTCAGGTGCCGGCGCTTCTGGCGCATCCAGGCAGCCCAGTCGGGCGGTGCAGACGAGTAGGTGAAGGCTTCTGCCTCGAGACACAGCACGGTGTTGTGGCGAGTGGCAACAGCGTTGACCAACAGATCGTCGTCGCCTGAAGCCAGGTCGGCATGCGCCGAAAAACCGCCCACGCGGGCAAAAAGCGGCTTCCGCCAGGCCAGATTGCGCCCTACGCCCATGTACGGCAGCCCTGCCAGCGCAAAACCTCCGTACTGAAGGGCGGTATAGACCGTCTCGAAGCGCGCCCAGCGGTTGAGCAGACCCGACGCAGGTATGAGAGGGCCATAACCCAACACGATTTCTGGTGCATGGCCATTGCCGGGCAGCATGCAACAGGCCATGCAGCGCAACCATTGCAGCGAGGCTGGCCGGCAATCAGCGTCGGTGAAGACCAGCCAATCGTGTTGCGCCCGCGCAATGGCGGTGCTCAGGGCGGCCTTTTTGCCCGGCGAAGTCTTGGGCGATAGGCGCACAATATGCAGATGTGGGTACCGGGCTTGCAGCGCCTTCAGCACCTGCGGCGTGGCGTCGGAGGAGTCGTCGTCAGCCACTACGACCTCAAAGCGCGGGTAGTTTTGCTCCAGGATGGCAGGCAAGTAGCGCTGCAGGTTTTCGGCCTCGTTGCGCGCGCAGATCAGCACCGACAGGGCCGGCAGGGTGCCGTCGTCGAGCGAGGCCACAGGCGCTGGCCGATAAGAGGTCAGGCGGGCGTAAACCCCTCCCCATAGGGCCAGCTGTACGGCAGTGGCCAGCAACAGCAACGCACCGGGCAGATGTTCTAGCGGCATGGCAAGTGAAAGTTCGTTTGTAGCGCGTGCTTTGTTTCGTCTTTTCTCACTGCAAAAGTGGGCGTTTGCAAGCCCGCAGCTTCGGCGGTGCATTTTGCAAAATCTGAGAAGAAGCCTCTTTCTTTGTCGGTAATGAGCAAAAGCGCAGTGGACGCGCGTCCGGAGTTGGTCGTTAGAAGATAGCGAGGGAATTTTGCCGGTACAGGCAACGCCCCTTGGGCTTGGACACGCCAACGAGGGCGTAGTTGCGTGGGAGCGCTTTTTCGGTTTTCTTATAAAAAATGGCTGTTTATGAAAATGAAGTTTCGGCTGGCTGTTTTATTTTGGTTTTGCTCGCTGGCATTATGGAGCCAAAATGTCGTACGCATCGAGCGCGCGCTAATGTGGGAGCCGGAGCCGTACCGCATCGAGCGCCCGGACGGCAGCATCTGGGAACAATGGTCGTTTGAGGGAGCATACCATACCGACGCCGCCCCGACACTACCCTTTTTCGCCGAACGTATCCCACTTGATGACCGTTCGCGCCTGACGGTAGAGATTAGCGCAGTGCGCTACGAACCGATCTCGCTGAAAACACATCCTGACCTGGAACGCCTGACCAACGATCTTCAGGTAGTAGCCGAAGTCGTACAGGAGCGCGACCGATACTATGGTTGGGTGCAGTTTGTCCCCATCCGTCGCGTAGGCAGCGGCTTTGAACGCGTAGTTTCTTTTTCGCTAACGGTGCGCATTTCGGCACCCGAGCCAACGCCAACCCTGCCGCGCAGCGGGCCGAACACGTTCAACTCGGCGCTGAGCAACGGAACCATTTACAAATTCGGTGTCAGCCGGAGCGGTATTTATCGCCTGGATTTCAATTTCCTACGCAACTCGTTGGGCATCTCCAACTTAGAAAGCATAGACCCGCGCCGCATTCGCCTCTACGGCAATGGCGGTGCTATGCTGCCCGAACAGGCTGGCGCCGAGCGCCCCGACGACCTTATCGAAAACGCCATCTTCGTGGCCGGCGAAGCCGACGGCAAATTTGATAACAACGATTATATCCTCTTTTACGCTGTAGGGCCACAGCCGTGGTTGCACCGGCCTTCCGGTAATATGACTCAACTGACCATCACGCACCACTTGTACGACAACTTCGCCTATTACTTTATTGTCATCGGCGATGTGCCCGGCCTGCGTATTTCGGAGCAGACCAGCGCGGTGGCCACCTTTGTAACGGAGGAATTCGACGACGTGCAGCGCATAGAAGACGACCGTGTCAACCTGCTGCACCAGGCCGCCTGGGCGCAAGGCTCAGGCAAGCGCTGGTTCGGCGATTACTTCTTCCAAACGCGCGAACGCTCGTACACCTTCACCTTTCCAAATGCTGTTGTCGGCTCACTGGCGCGTCTGGCCGTTGTCTTTGCAGGGCGCAGCCAGAGCAACACGACGGTGCAGGTCTCGGCGGGTACCTCCACGTTCACCGGTACCATTAGCGGCGTGCTCGTGAGCGACAATGAGGCGAACTACGCTAGCGATGCACTGATAGCCGGCTCCTTCCTGGTGCCTGGCGACAATCTAACGGTGCGGGTGAACTACCTGCCTGCTCCTGTGCCCAGCGAAGGCTGGCTGGATTATATCGAGATCCAGGCGCGCCGCCGCTTAGTCATGACCGGTCAGGTGATGGAATTCCGCGACTTGCAGACTCGCAATCAACCGGCAGCCCGCTTTCGCCTGAGCAGCATAAACACCGGCCTGCAGATTTGGGATATTACTGACCGCCAGGTGCCACGCCGCCAGCAATACACCCCGGCAGGTGGTGTCGCCGAATTTGGCGCAGAAACTCAAGGTATCCTGCGCAATTACATTGCCTTCTACGACAACACCTCGTTGCCCCGACCCGAACGGGCCATCGGACGCATCGAAAACCAGAACATCCACGGCCTGACCAATCTGGACATGGCCATCGTCTATCACCCCGACTTCGAAGCGGCCGTCAATCAGCTAGTGCAGCATCGCCGCTCGTTCAGCGGGTTGGACGTGGCTGCCGTGCGCACCGACCAACTGTACAACGAATTCTCTTCCGGCGCTAAAGACCCGACCGCTATTCGCGACCTCGCGCGCATGCTCTACCGGCGCTCGCCCAACAAGTTCCGCTACCTGCTCCTGGTTGGAGACGCCTCCTTTGACCCGCGCAACATCACCAACAGTACCGATAACCTGGATTTTGTACCGGTCTTTGAAACCTTCCAGTCCTTTAGCCCTATCTTCTCTTACCCCTCCGACGACTACTTCGGCCTGCTGAGCGACAACGAAGGCGGCGACCTGAAGGGAGCACTCGATATTGCTGTAGGGCGCATAACCCCGCGGACACCTGCCGAAGCACAGGCTATTGTTGCGAAAATCATTGAATACGACAATGACGCAAAAACACTGGGCGACTGGCGCCTGCGCCTACTCTACATGGCCGACGACGAAGACGCCAATGCTCACATCCGGCAGGCAGACCTACTGGCTAAACGCGCAGCGCAAACAGAAACCTGGTTCAACCTGGAAAAGGTGTATTTCGACGCCTACCAGCAAATCGCCACCAGCTCCGAAAAGCGCATCCCGGGCGCTAAAGCCGCCATCAATGCCAACATCTTCCGCGGGTGCCTCATCGCCCAGTACATCGGCCACGGCGGCCCGCGCGGGTGGGCGCAAGAGCGCGTCATTGATAATAACGACATCGCCGGCTGGAACAATACCCACCGCTATCCACTCATCATTACCGCAACCTGCTCCTTCGGCGGCTTCGACGACTATACCATCCTCACCGGAGGCGAACAGGCGCTGCTCAAACCCAGCGCCGGCGCTGTGGCCCTCTTTACCACCGTGCGCTCCGTGTTCATCAACGGAAATAATGCCCTCACCGATGCCGTGCAAAACGTCATCTTCCAGCGCGACGCTCAGGGGCGCTATTATGCCATCGGTGAGGTCTTGCGGAGAGCGAAAAATGCGCTGTCCTTCCAGGTAGAGGAAAATGCACGCCGCTTCACCCTGCTGGGAGACCCGGCCATGTATTTGGCCCTGCCAGACTAC
>FQKF010089036.1_pt1 | contig 36564 bp, 26 predicted proteins | sample 1504521 | NCBI WGS metagenome assembly FQKF01 (sample SAMEA4475357, study PRJEB15587) | soil metagenome | biome: Soil; feature: Field | place: India | collected 2015-03-11 | depth 0 m
AAAAGTGGTTAAATTCAAAGCAGGTGCTGAATTGTCAGGAGCTGTAAACAAAGGAAAGTAATTTTACCTTTGCAAAAAGAACCCGCCCTCTCCGGCGGGTTTTTTTATTTGTGTCAATCTTAAAAAAGATTAATTTATTTCTTTTGAAAGCTAAATGTCCTGGAAATACTAAAACCAAATTTAAACTGCCCTTTCGACCAACTTTCGGTGTTGGTAACCAAAAAATTATTCTCACCTAAGGCAGCATTGTTGGCAAAATAAAGAGTGAATATGTGGCCTCCGGTTTCCACTTCAAATCCTATGCTCAAAGGATTAAAATAATTCGGATTTTTATTTAGGTATTTATGCGTTTGATGAAAATAATCGAAAAACATGGTAATTCGTTGTGTGAATTTTACTCTTCCCCCAACGGCTAAAATAAAATAGTCATTGGCATCTTCTTCTCCGGTTTCAGGATGAAATCGCTGCACAATAAAATTACGGTGTAACCAGGCCGGAGCTATTTGTAAAGATACATGATTGTTTAATTTAGAAGCAATAAGTAATTGGGTAAAATAATTAATGCGGTGCGCTTCCCGGGTTTTAAAGTTTTTGATGCGCACATCGGCATATAAACGTGAGGTGCTCATGGTGGTGTAGCCGATGCTTTCAAACAAGGTAATACTTACCGGTATTTTAAACTTTTCCGTCTGACGCAGGATGCGATATTTTATGCCAATGTCCACCATTTCATTGATGCGACTTCGTCCCAACCCGACGGTCAGGTTATCGGTTATTCCATAATCAAGCGCCATTCGAATGTCGGTGGGTGTGTCGAAACCAAAAGCAGAGTGCCCAAGTTGATTCAATGTTTTGGTATTGTCGGCAATATCACCGAATCGGTGAAGGATTCGATATTCCAAATGTTTTTTCTTTACCGGTTCCGTGGTTTGCATATTACCCAAACGTCCGGTTTTCCATGTGGCAATTACATACTGCTTTGGAGCGGGCTTTGAAGGATCATCCACCAAAGACAGTAAATCATCCTGAGCAAATGTCTTTTGGATTAAAAGAATAAATAATACACTTAGGGTTATAGTAAAATATCTCATGAGAAAATAGTTATTGTTGTTTGCCGGTTACTATCCATTTTTTGATTTTTGCTATATCGCAGGCATTCAGCTTATTGCCGCCTTTGGGCATGGGAGAAAATCCGCTTTGCCATTCAACAGATCCCACCAATCGCCCGCTATTGGCACAATTTACCACGCCGTTGTAGGTATCTAAAGCAAAACCGCCGGCCGGACTTGATGCGTTGTGGCATCCCGCACAATAGGTATCCAGAATGGATTTAACGGTATTATTATATGTGATAGTTTGATTGGTATCACAGTTCGAGACAACCGCACACTCGCCACGGCTATAACCGGAAGCAATCCACTTTTTTATGATTTTATATTCTTCATCGGTAAGCTTCGGATAGCCCGGCGGAGGCATTTCACCTTTTTTAAGCACTTTTTCAATATCATCTTTTTCACTCGATGACAAAAAACCGTCATAGGAAGTTAAAATTAAATTTTTTGCTTTGTCTGCCGAATTATGACAACCGGACATTCCGCATTTTGCTGCCAAAACGGGTTGCACATCCGTATCAAAACATACGGGCTCCACATATTTATCTTTTCTGCAAGAGAATAATAAAAAAATGCAGAGTGAAAACAGGTTGAAAGATATCCGTTTTGGTTTCATCTTTGACTTATTTGTAAATGTAAACAAATTTGAGCATGGAAGGATTACATAATTTTAATTTTATATAATTTCGTTTGTGTTTAATTCTTTTGGTTTTCACCTGCGTCTTACCACATTCGGCGAAAGTCACGGGCCTGCCATAGGCGGAATATTGGACGGTGTTCCTGCCGGTTTGAAAATAGATTTTGAATTAATTAAAAAAGACCTGGAAAGACGCAGACCCGGACATAGTGAATTCGTTTCGCCTCGAAATGAAGAAGATCAAGTGGAATTCTTTTCGGGAATATTTGAAGGAATAAGTACCGGCACGCCGATTGGTTTTATCATCCGGAACAAAAATCAGAAAAGTTCAGATTACGATAAATTAAAAAACGTATTTCGTCCCTCCCATGCCGATTACACATACAATGCCAAATACGGCATTCGCGATCACCGGGGCGGCGGAAGAAGCAGTGCCCGCGAAATGGCCGTTCGGGTGGCGGCCGGTGCCGTTGCCAAGCAAATTCTAATTCATAATAACATCCGTTTGCAGGCCTATATTCGCTCCATTGGTGCAATTTACAATTCACTCATGCCTGAAAACATTCAAATTCCCCATGAAGAAAACGAATTACGTTGCCCCGACGTTAATGCATGTCTGCAAATGAAAAATTATCTCTTAAAACTTAAAGAAGAAAAGGAAAGTGTTGGCGCAATGATAGAATGTCAGATAAAAAACCTGCCTGCCGGACTGGGTGAACCTTTGTTTGCCAAATTTCATGCCCAATTGGCTTTTGCCATGATGAGCATCAATGCGGCCAAAACTTTTGAAATCGGAGCCGGATATGGTTCCGTATTTTCCGTAGGTTCTGCCTTGAATGATGTTTTTATAAAGGATGAAAAAAACGAAATCAAAACCCTGACCAACCATAGCGGAGGCGTTCAGGGCGGAATTACCAACGGCATGCCTGTGGTTTTCAGAGTAGGATTTAAACCTGCTTCCAGCATCGGAAAAGAACAAAAAACGCTTAATTCCGAAAAGGAAGAAATCAGTATAAAAGTGGAAGGCAGGCACGACCCCTGTGTGGCCATTCGTGCCGTGCCTGTTGTGGAGGCCATGGCTGCATTGGTTACGGCCGATTTTTTACTTATATCTCGCATGAATAAACTTTAATTATACGGATGACCGGCCAAAAAAAGAAATTATACCTCCTGCCCAATTTCATCAGCGATTCAAAAGATGTAAAATACCTTTGTGAAGGGGAAGTTGAAATCATCCGGAATTTAAATTATTTTATAACGGAAAGTAAATCTTCCTTATTTCACCTGTTAAAAAAGTGCCGCCATCCTGATGTGGAGAACATTGAATGGATTGAATTTAATGAACATCACACAAGCATTGAAAAAGAGATTTACGATTTGTTTCATCAAGGAAGGGATATCGGATTGGTTTCGGATGCCGGCCTTCCCTCCATGGCCGATCCGGGATATAAAATCGTGCGTTATGCACATGAAAAAAAGTACGGAGTGGTGCCCCTGCCCGGGCCGGGTTCCGTTTATATGGCCATCATGGCATCGGGTTTGAACGCACAGCGTTTTGTGTTTCACGGATATTTGCCCAGAGAAAGTCATGAACTTTCTAAAAAATTAAAAGAAATGGAAAAAGAAATTTTAAAAAACCATTATGCACACTTCTTCATAGAAGCTCCCTACCGAAATCAAAAGATGTTAGAGACGTTGACAAATTCATTTCCTGATCATTTTTCACTCCATATTGCGTGTGATATTCTTTCGGAAAATGAATTGATTCAAACAAAAAAAATATCCGAATGGAAAAAATATAAACTGCCGGAAATTCACAAACGTCCTTGTATTTTTGGTTTAGGTTGTTAATGGTTTTACTATTCCGCCTTTTTCAATTCCTTTTCAATCACATTATACAATTGTTCTTTGGTAAGGTTTTCCATGTGCATCCCTTTCCTGAAAAAACTGATTTTTCCGGTTTGCTCACTGACGGTAATGACAACGGCATCGCTGATTTCGGTAATACCCAGAGCCGAGCGATGACGCATGCCCCATTGTTTGGGTATATCCTCCCGTTCCGTAAGCGGTAAGATGCACTTGGCTGCCACGATGCGATTGCCGGTTATGATAACGGCACCGTCATGCAAAGGTGAATTCTTAAAAAAAATATTTTCCAGAATTGTAGCGCTTACCAATGCATCCAAACGGTTTCCTGTCTGGACCACGTTTTTAAGTTCATTTTTTACGGTTATAACGATGAGTGCGCCGGTCTTCGTTGCCGACATTTGAATGCAGGCATCCGCAATAGCCCCTATGTCGGGTAACTCAAATTTGTCGGCTCCGGCAAACTGAAGCAGCTTTTTACGTCCCTTTAACCAATCTTCCGAGAAAATAAAAATGAAAAATTTTCTGATTTCCGGATGGAATAAAATAAAACCCAGAATAACTCCGTAATTCGTAACGCTTTTGAGTAAAGGCCCCATTAAGAGCATATTATACCGATTGGCAAGCCAAGCCAGAGGATAGAGCATTAAAAAACCAATGAGGATTCTGAAGGCAACGGTTCCACGTATGAGTTGATAGAAAACATAAAGAATTCCGGAAAAAACCAGTATATCAACGGCATGTATCCACCACATGATTATTTCAGTAAATGGCAGTGTTTTTCATACAATTCATGGATAATCGCATCCGATAAGCCGATTTGCGGAACATAAATGCGTTCGATTTCCGCCGTTTTCATTACAAACGTATAAATCTTACAAGCAGGAACAATTACATCGGCCCGGTCGGGTTTTAACAGAAAGCGTTCCATTCGTTCTTCGAACGTATAACCCGACATAAGAGTATGAAAATCTTTAAGTTTTCCGTAAGTAATGTATTTATTTTCCTTTTTGCCTATCATTTTGAAAATTTTGTTGATATTACCCCCGGAACCAATGGCATACAAGGGGAAAATACCACGTGTGTTTTTGTTAATCCACGATTTCAATTCATCCCAGGTATCAGGATGATCTTTTTTGTGAAGCATGCGAACGGTGCCGATGTTAAAAGAACGATAGGCATGGATTTTATTTTCATGAAAAATACTGAGTTCCGTACTTCCTCCGCCAACATCTATGTACAAATAGGACTTGTTTTTATCGAGTTTTTCTTCCACATGGTTGGAAAATAAAAATTTGGCCTCGGAATTCCCGTCAATCAGTTCTATATTCAAGCCCGTTTCTTTTTTTATTTTTTGGATCACTTCCAGGCCATTCTGGGAGTCGCGCATGGCGCTGGTGGCCACGGCCCGATAATCCACTACGCCATACGCATCGATTAATAACTTGAAACCATGCATGGTTTTTAAAAGCCGATCGGTTTTTTCTTCCGACAAAATCCGATGAACAAAAACGTCTTCGCCCAGCCGGATAGGCATTCGAATCAATTCTTCTTTTACAAATTCCGGCTTTCCGTCAATTTTAAAAACTCTGGAAAAAAGCAGCCGAACGGCATTGCTTCCGATATCGATGGATGCAAAAAGTAAGCTTTTATGCATAATTCTTTTTCAAATAATCATAAATGAGAAGTTGACTGCGAACCTTTCTGGCATTGGGCGACACCTCCACATATTTGTTGGATTGATATTCATCCACTACCCTGAGCTTCACGTTATCCGAAAGTTGGAGTTCCACAATTTCCTTAATGATTTTTTTTAATTTTTTATCTTCAACGGGAACGGCCACTTCACTTCTGAAATCCATGTTTCGTGTCATCCAGTCGGCTGAGCTTATGTAAATTTTCTCTTTTCCGTTGTTACCGAATATCAATACACGGGCATGCTCCAAAAATTTATCCACTAAGCTGTAAGCAGAAATATTTTCACTTACACCGGGAATTCCGGGAACCAAGGAACATGAGCCCCTGATCAACAAAGTAATCTTAACCCCCGCTCCTGATGCTTCATATAATTTTGCAATCAAATCCCTATCCACCAGGTTATTTAATTTTAATATAACGTAAGCTTCTTTTCCTTTCTTTGCATTTTCAATTTCATCTTGAATTAGTTTGCAAAGAACGGAACGCATATTAAAGGGAGAAAGCAATAATTTTTCCGGCTTAGGTATTATATAATTGTTCTGATAAAACAAAAACACGTCCTCCACATCTTTGCAAATTTTTTTGTCCGCCGTTAACAGAGAGAAATCCGTATAAATGCGCGATGTTTTTTCATTGAAATTTCCGGTACCAATGTGAGCAACAGAGATTTTCTTTCCCCTTACATTTTGTGTTATCAAAAATAATTTTGAATGCACTTTCAAACCGGGAACGCCGAAAATAACCATAACACCGGCCTCTTTAAGCTTATTGGACCAGTAAAGATTATTCTCCTCGTCGAAGCGTGCCTGTAATTCCACCACCGCAATCACTTTTTTTCCGTTTTTGGCCGCATTGATTAACGCATTGGCAATATTCGACGACTCGGCCAAACGATAGAGTGTGATATAGATACTTTCTATTCCGGGATCAATGGATGCTTCCCGAAGGAAATCAATGATATGATTAAAATTATGATATGGAAAATAAAATAAAATATCCTTTTTCTTAACAATTTCAAAAAACGTTTCCTTTCTTGAAATCATGCAAGGATGTTCCACGGGTTGAATTTTAGGATACTTTAAATGATTGAGCGGCAGCTCGGGAAAATCCATGAAGTCCTTGAAATTATGATACCGCCCTCCGGGGATGGCATCATCCATCCTGGAAATGCCCAACCTGCGGATAATAAAATTAAGCATCTCGGCAGGCATTTTGGAATCATATACGAATCGCACCGGTTGCCCCCTTTTACGTAGCTCCAGACTTTTGCTGATTTTTTCCAGAATACCTTTTCCGAAATCCTGATCCATGTCTAATTCCGCATCCCTTGTAAGCTTTACATTATAGGCCTCCTCAAATTCATAGCCAATCACATCGAAAATTTTATGCACGTTCAAACGTATAACATCATCAAGCAAAATGATGTAATAATTGTTATTTTTCTTAGGTAATAAAACAAACCGACTGCAAGCCCTGACCGGAATTTCAATCAAAGCATATTGAACTAACTTCTTTTGTTTACTTCTTAATCTGATGTATAAATAACTGGCTTTGTCTTTCATGTACGGAAAGGGCTTCCCTTTATAAATCATTACCGGAAAGAGGTGCGGCATTACCTTTTCATCGAAAAACGATGATAAATATTTCTTTTGTTCTGCATCTGCCTGGCTTTCAGAAATTATGTTTACGCCCGACTTTTTTAATTCCGCCTTCACATCCTGATAAATTTTTTCAAAGCGTTGTTGCTGATTGAGTACTTTTTTAATCAGGTCGTTCAGTAAAACATCGGGTTCGGTGCCTAAAATTTCCGATGCACGCGCTCCGATTTTTTTCAAACGCTTGATGGTGGCCACCCGCACCCGATAGAATTCATCGCGGTTGTTGCTGAAAATACCCAGAAATTTCAGACGCTCCAACAAAGGCACTTCGGAGTCTTCGGCCTCCTGAAGCACACGCTCATTGAAAGAGAGCCAACTGAGTTCGCGATTGATGTACCAAAAAAATCGCTCCCTTGAATTTTTAGATTTCATACATTTATTTTAATTCGGAAGGAAAAACTTTTTGTTGTAGTTGCGGGCGGGCATCCGGAAATTTTTTCCACGTTTCTGCATCGGCGCTGAAAACAAACAAGGCGCAGGTAGGCACATTATCTATATTGTATCCCAGCAGATTAACCGTATTTGTGATGGCGGAATTATGACCAAACAACATTACTTTATCATACTGGTCGGAAATGGTTTTAATGAAGCTGATATAGTTTGAAGAGGATAATTTATAGAGTTCCTCGAAAATCATAAAGCGGGAATGATCCTGAATGGATACAATGTCACGAAGAAGGATGGAAGCCGTGGAATAAGCCCGTGTGGCCGGACTGCAACATATCCCGTCGGGTTCTGTTTTGCTTTTTTTCAGCCATGCGTTCATGCGGTAAGCATCCATATATCCTCTGGCATTCAACGGACGGTCTATGTCTTTTACAAAGGGATGACTCCAGTCACTTTTGGCATGCCTGACGATGATGAGTGTTTTCATAATTTGTGAATAAATATACTTTATGATAAGTTAACCGAATTTTAATTTTATTCCTAATCTTTTAACATCATGGAGTTATCAACCATCAAATGCCCTGCCTGCGGACATGAATTTCCCATTACGGAAATCATTAATGATGTTATTGAACGTGAAAAAGCGGGCCTGAGGGAACAATTCGTGAAAGAAAAGGAAAAACTCAATAAACTGAAAGAAGAATTCGAAAAGCAAAAAAGCTCCCTCAGAATCCAACTGGAAGAGGAACTGACCAAAAAAAACAAAGAATGGCAGGAGCAACAATTTCAATTGATTAAAAAGCAAACCCAGACCGAAGTGGAAGCGCTGAAAAAAATCATCACTGAAAACGAAAAAATCATCAGCGAAGCCAGAAAGAAAGAACTGGAAATGATGCAGCTGCGGCGCGAACTGAAAGAAACAAAAGAAAACATGGAAGTGGAAATGGCCAAAAGAAAACTGGAATGGCAGGAAGAACTGGAGAAAAAAATCAGGTCTAAAGCCGAAGAAGAATATCAGTTGAAAATGAAAGAAATGGAGTTAGCCCTGGAAAGCCAGAAAAAACTGATAGACGAACTGAAAAAGAAAGCCGAACAGGGAAGTATGCAACTGCAGGGCGAGGCCATGGAAATGGTTCTGGAAGATGTTCTGAAAAACAGTTTTCCCGTGGATACCATTCAAGAAGTTCCCAAAGGCGTCAGGGGTGCCGACTGTATTCAAAACGTGCGGAACTCCCTGGGTCAGGAATGCGGCAAAATTGTGTATGAAAGCAAACGTACCAAAAATTTTTCCAACGAATGGATTGACAAACTGAAAGACGACGCGCGTGCCCTGGGCGCCGACATTGCCGTTTTGGTAACCGAAGCCCTGCCCAAAGACATGGACCACTTCGGATATGTAAACGGAATATGGATATGCCGGTTCCGGGATTTGATACCATTGGCCTTTGCCCTGCGCGACCGCCTTATTCATGTGCATGAAGCGCTGAAAAGCAGCGAAAACAAAGGTGAAAAAATGAACATGCTCTATCATTACCTTACGGGGAATGAATTCCGCCAACAGATTGAAGCCATCACCGAGGGATTTATGAAGCTGAAGGAAGGTATTGCCAAAGAACGGGCCATGATGGAAAAAAACTGGAAAGAACGGGAAAAACAAATAGAAAAAATTTTTCTGAACACCACCCACATGTACGGCTCCATTAAAGCCATCGCCGGTAATGCCGTGGGAAGCGTAAAGTATTTGGATGAAGATGGAGATAGTGAAAATAAAAAGCTTTTACCAGATTAAAAAATTAAATCTTAAACCCTCATTCGCAGCGAATTCCCCACCACCACCAAATCGGAAAAAGCCATGCTCAGTGCGGCCCATAAAGGCGAAATATATCCCGTTACGGCCAGTGGTATGGCAATTAAATTATAAAGCATTGCCCAGAAATAATTCTGATATATTATTTTAACCAGTTTATCCGATAATTCAAAGGCGTTTTTCACAGCCCTGAGCGGAAAATGCATATCGTAATCCAAAATATCCGCCGCATCGGCCGTGATTTTTAAATCCTTATGCACCGAAACCGAAACATGCGCCGCTGCCAAAGCCGGAGCATCGTTCACCCCGTCGCCCGCCATGCAGGTTTTGAATTTTGAAGCCCATTCCCGAACCAGGGCCAGCTTCTCGTCCGGACGCTTTTCATAATATATGTTTTCTTCGGGAATTCCCAGTTCCTTCCCGATGTGCAGGCATCGTTCCTTTTTGTCGCCGCTCAGTAAGATGATTTTTTTTCCTTTTTGCTTTAAAAAATCTACAAGTTCCCGTGCATCGGAACGAATCTGGTCTTTAATGTAAAAATAAGCCAGGGGCTTTTCTCCCTTTTTTAAAACAATTTCATGCAGAATGCTTTCTTCGGTCGTCTTATCGGTTTTCCCTATAAAATACTCCGTTTCCGGCTCATGCAGTTTTCTGAAATACGTTCCCCTGCCTTTTATTTCTTTAACGTCCGTTATCATTTCCGGCACTATTTTCATGGATTGCAACCACCGCAACATGGATTGGGCAACGGGATGCAGGGAATAGGTCTGAGCCGCCATCACCATTCTGAGAATTTCCTTGTCGGAGCAGGCCTCCGAAACATTTTTCCATGATTGCACCTCAAAATTTCCGGTGGTCAGGGTTCCGGTTTTATCGAAGACAAACACCTCACAAGCGGAAAGTTCCTGAAAGGCCGATGATTTTTTGAACAACACTTTAAAGGAAGCCGCTTTGCCCAAACCCACGGCCACTGCCACCGGAGCTGCCAGCCCCACCGCGCAGGGACAGGATATGACCAACACCGCTATGGAACGCAGTAAAGCCGGCGTCAAACCCTCGCCTTTCAGCAGGAAAAACAAAAACGTAAACACGGCCATTAAAACCACCGCCGGCACAAACCACGCGGCTATGCGGTCGCCAATTTCCTGCAAACGCGGTTTTTCCATACGGGCTTTGGTTATCCATTCCTGCAACTCTCCGATAAAACTTTTTGTTACGGATTTTTCCGCACGAATCGTAAGATTTCCCCGAAGGATGGCCGTTCCGCCGAACACGGGCCTGCCCTTACTTTTCAATACCGGCATGGCCTCGCCCGTAATGGCCGACTCGTCCACCTCCGCCTCCCCTTCCTCCACCCTTCCGTCCACGGGAATAATTCCTCCGTCGGGAACCAGAATCAAATCGCCCGGACTGATTTCCGCCGAACGAACATCTACGGTTTGCATGCCGCCCAAAGTATTAACCACCTTCCGATAGGTTGAAAAATAAAAATCATTTCGTTTAAGCAATCCGGCTTTTCGCAACGTGGCATCCAAACTCTTTTTTTCAATCCACTTTCCGAATAGCATAAAAAAAACGATGGAGATGCCCGTTTCGGCAAAAAAATGCACTTCCGAATCATCCAACAGGTCTATAAAACCGGAAGCATAAAACGTTCCCAACGATGCCAGCAGCGCCAACGAAACCAGCACGTCCATATTGGGGCTTTTGTATCGCAAAGAGCCCCAGGCGGAAGGAACAAACGTTAATACACCGCTCAGAAGCGAAGGCAGCGTTAAAATGAATAAAAACCGGTAAGAATGAAAAAAATGGTATTGCAAAAACATTCCTGCCATTACCGTTATAAATGACGGAGCATTTATCAGCATCAGAAAAAACAAACGCCCGGATAATTTATCATCGCTTACCGACTCGCCTGACTTTTTAATTTTTGCATTGTAGCCCGCTTTTTGGATATTATTTATTAACCTTTCAATCTGCTGTTTGTCTTTTAATTCACACACCGCATAACCGTTTGCAAAATCCACCCAAACGTCCTCTCCCCCGGCCTGTTCCATGGCTTTTTTCACCGTAACGGCACACGACGAACAATCCATGCCGCCTATTTCCAATTCGATTTTTTCAGACTCCATTTTTCTTACGGTAAAGTTAAACTTAAAATAATTTCATAAATGTAAATATTCTTTACATTTGCCAGACACATGATTTACAAAGGTATCTTATTTATAACTTTTTACATTGTATCTTTCGTTACCCTGGTAAATGCCCAAACGGACACTATTCCGTCCGGCATGGGAAAAGACACCTCCGATACCCAATTTAATATTCCCATATTCAGCACAGCGGGCGGCGATGTGGACAACGACCTGGAACAACAGGATGTATCGGCACTGCTGATGTCGAGCCGCGATGCGTTCACACAGTTTGCTTCCTTTCATTTCAGTGCCGCCCGATACAGAGTCCGCGGATACATGGCCGAAAACCAAATGGTGATGGTGAACGGCGTAAACATGAATAACCTGGAAACCGGCTTTAGTTCCTGGAGCAGCTGGGGCGGACTGAACGACGTTACCCGCTTTGTGGAAACCCGTTTTGGCATAACGCCCTGCCGCCTGAATTTTTCCAGTGCCGGCGGATATACCAACATCGAAAGCAAGGCCTCTTCCTTTAAAAAAGGTACACGTTTCTCCTATGCCAATGCCAACCGCATATTCCGCCACAGAATGATGCTTACACACTCCACCGGTCTGCTGGAAAACGGATGGGCTCTTACCCTCTCCGGTTCCATGCGCTACGGTAATGAAGTGTATATTCCCGGAACCTTCTTCCATGCCGGCGCTTATTATGTATCTATTGATAAACGAATTAATGATATCCATCTTTTAAGCTTTACCGGATTCGGTGCTCCCATCCGACAGGGCAGAAATTCGGCCTCCACCAAAGAACTCTATCAACTCACGGGCAATAATTATTACAATGCCCTTTGGGGATACCAAAACGGCAAAGTCAGAAATTCGAATGTATCGTCCAACCATCGGCCGGTACTCATGCTGACGCATCATTACAATTTGGGAATTGCCACCAAACTTACCTCTACCATTTATTACATGTTTGGAAAATCGGGGCTCACCGGTCTGAACTGGAACGATGCCCCTAACCCGCGTCCGGACTTTTACAGGAATTTTCCAAGCTTTTATTATTTAAGAGGCGACACGGCCATGGGAGATATGTATAAAAACATGTGGATAAACAACACCAACGGCATTCAGCAATTGAACTGGGATAAAATGATTCAAATGAACATGAACAATTTATATACCCCGCCTAATGAATTAGGTCAAGGCATCAACACCACGCAAACCCGTGCACGCTATATTCTGGAAGACCGCGTGGAAAACCTGAAAATGCTGGGCATCAACAGTGTTTATAATTCACGCATCAATGATGTTTGGTTTATCAGTGCCGGTGTAAATGCCCAAATCTATCGTAACCGTAAATACAAAGTGGCGGAAGATTTGCTGGGAGCCGATTTTTGGTTGGATGTGGACCAGTTTGCGGAAGGCATAGCCGTGGACCCCATTTTTGCAGCCAACGACATAAACAATCCCTACAAAACCGTCAAACAAGGCGAAGAATTCGGATATAATTATTTCATTAACATAAACCGGGCCGAAGCATGGGGGATGGCCGAGGCCTCATGGGATAAAGCCGATTTTTATTTTGGCCTTCAGCTTTCCGACCAACAGGTTTGGCGAGACGGTAAAATGGTGAACGGAAAATTCCCGCAAACCAGCGGCGGAAAATCGGAAGTGCTGAACTTTTTTAATTACGGCCTGAAAGGTGGAGTTGTATTAAAACTGAGCGGAAGGCACTTTGTTACATTGAACGGACTTTTTGGCACCCGGGCACCTGAAGCCAACAATATCTTTCTGTCTCAAAGAGTTCGGAATGATATTCTGCCCAACGTTGGCAATGAAGAAGTGCTCTCGGGCGATATCAATTACCTCTTAAAAGCCCCCAATACCAAAGTCCGCCTGACGGGTTACTATACCTCTTTCAAAAATCAACTTTGGCTGCGTTCCTTCTGGAGCGATGAGTTCAACAACATGGTCAACTACTTCCTGACCGGATTAAATCAAATCCACACCGGAGTTGAAATCGGAGTGGAACAGAAACTGTTCATCAAACACACGCTGCAGGCGGTTTTCGGTTACGGACAATTTTATTATTCCAACCGCCCCTCGGCCACAGCCGTACAGGATAATAACAATACCAAACTTTTCGAAAACAGAACCGTGTATTGGAAAAACTACTATGTGGGCGGCATGCCTCAGATGATTGCCGGATTGGGTTACCGGTACAACGGGAAAAAATTTTGGTTTGCCGGAATTAACTTCAACTATGCGGGGGAAATTTACATTGACCCTAATCCCGACAGAAGAACTTATGAGTCGGTTCAAAAATATTATCTGAATGAACCTCAGGGCTATGAACCCATTCTTAAGCAAGAAAAACTTCCCAATTACTTTTATATAAATGCCAATGCCGGTAAATCGTTCCGTATTCAAAGAAAATATTATCTATCATTTAATTTCAGCGTGAATAATTTACTGAACAATAAAAACATCATCACCGGAGGGTTTGAGTCCTTACGATGGGATGTAAATGCCGTGGAAAAATTCCCGAATCGCTACTTTTACATGACCGGGCTTACATATATGGGAATTGTAAACTTTAACTTTTAAAAACAGATGAATATGAAAAAAATAATCATTGCTTTTTTTATTGCGGTATCTTCCGTAATCATTTTCACGGAATGCAAGAAGAAATTTGATTTACCGCCCTTGCAACAACCCCCCGACGGAGCCAAAATTACCATAGCCGCATTAAAAAACAAATTTGTATTGAACACGCCCGTCAAATTTACGCAAGACAGTAACCTTTACTGCGTGGTGATTGCCGATGAAGTGAGCGGAAATTTGTATAAGGATGTGTATGTAAGAGATTATACGGGAGCCATTCACGTTAAGCTTACCGAAACCGGCGGGCTATATGTGGGCGACAGCATTCGAATTAATCTGAAAGGAACCATATTAAACCATTACAACAATCTGATTCAACTGGATTCGGTGGATTTAACGCGAAATGTGGTAAAGCTGGCCAGCGGACTTAATCCGCAGCCCATTGAAATGACCATTGACCAGATTAAAGCCAATACCGCTCCGAACAACACCGTGCAATCTCAACTGGTCAGAATTGTGGGCGTGGAATTTGTTCCGGCCAGCAAGAATGTAAAATTTGCAGATGACATCAATAAAACAGCCATAAATCACACCTTAACCACTTGTATTCTGAACAAAACTCTTTTGGTTCGCACCAGCGGTTATGCCTCATTTGCAGGCGTACTGACGCCCACGGGAATCGGAAGCATCGTGGGCATTGTAAGTCAATATCAGAATAATATGCAATTGTTAATCCGGAATTTAAATGAAGTGGCACTGAACGGAACCGTTTGTTCCATCCCCCAACCCACTTTTGCACTGGGAACTCCGGTAAATTCCATCAACGAAAATTTTTCAAGTCAAACCACAACCAACACCCCCATCAACCTTTCGGGCTGGATTAATTTCGACGAAATGGGTTCACGCAAATGGACCAGTGATGTTTTCAGCGGTAATTACAGAGCCAAAGTTACTTCCTTTGGTTCGAGTGATATTGCCAATAAGATATGGTTTATTACTCCACCCATACAGGCCGCACCCGGCCCTACCATGGAATTCAAATCGGCCATGGCCTATGCCGCTTCCGGACACCCGAACCCGTTAACCATCTATATCAGCAATACGTTTAACGGAACCAATTTATTAACGGCCGGTACCTGGACCCCTATCACCGGCGCAACTATTGCTCCGTTAACCGGGTCAAATTTCACTTTCGTCAACTCGGGTGTGGTGAATTTATCTTCCTATCTTCCGCCTTCTTATACCGGAACTTATTGTGTGGCTTTCGTTTACTATGGAAGTGCCCCGCAGGGATATACTACCAACTACTACCTCGACGACATTAAAATTCAGTAAGCATTTTTAACTCGTCAGGATTTTTGATTTTTCAATAGGCGATTCTTTTTTCATAAGTTTTTAAAAACAATTTAATTTTTGCCAAGTAATGATGCTTATTTTTATTTTCAGAAATTAGTTTATGAAAATACAAATAGAAAAAGTCCGGGAATTTCACGATGCCTTTAGCATTACCAATGCCGTAAGCCCCACCTTAATTGATTTAAATGATTCTTTATTACGATACACCCTGCTGCGTGAAGAAAATGAAGAATATTTAGAGGCCTGCAAAAACGGAGACCTCACGGAAATTGCGGATGCTTTGGGCGACCTTCTTTATATTTTATGCGGCACCATTCTGAAGCATGGTCTTCAACACAAAATAGAAGAAATATTCGATGAAATTCACCGTAGTAACATGAGCAAGCTGGATGATAACGGCAAACCCATATACAGGGAAGATGGAAAAGTTTTGAAAAGCAAAAATTATTTCAAGCCGGATATTAAAGGTATTCTGAAAAGTTAATTACTTCCCTTTATTCTTCTGCTCTTTATTTTTCAGATATTCGGCATTAATCAATTCCACTACTTTATTGGTTATGTCAAAAGCAGAATTTCCGTAAAGCATAGTGGGCACGGCATCGCTGTAGGTGAAAATGTAATCATACTGCCCGGCAAATTCTTTTTGTATAATTGATTTAACTTCTTTCTGAAACAATTCATTTTTTTCGTTGAGTTCCATGGCTAAATTGTCCATTTGAATTTGTTTGTTCTGTGCTTCACGTTCTATGGCCTGAATTTCCTTGGCTTTGGCAGCCAGTTCACTTTCAGGAGCGATGCCGGCCGAGGCGGAATTCTGATACTCTTTAATTTTTTGCTGATATTGCTGTTGCAGAGATTCCAAGGACGCTTCTATGGCTGTTTTGGAGGATTTCAATTTCTTAACCATATCCGCCACAAATAAACTTTTTTCATTCACGGTATCTATGTTTACGAAGGCGATTTTTCCGGTTGGTTCATGCGCAGGATTTATTTTCTGTTTTTCTTCCGTAATATCACTTGTTGAACTATTATGATTTTCCTCTTTATTAGTATGAGAGGATCCCGATGAAAATGAGCGAATCAACAGCCAACCCACAAGTACCAAATTTAAAATGGAAATACCGGCAAATATTTTATTATTCATGCCGTAAAAGTATCGTATTTTCATTCATATCAGAAATAAAAAATGCAAAATAAAAAACCCCCGAAATTTCGGGGGGTTTTATGTTTTTGTGCTATGAAGAAATGGTTATTTGTTTATCAATCTGATTTGATGTTTTTCCTTACCGTCGGTAACTTCCAGGTTATAAAATCCCTGTGCCTGGCCGGTTAGGTCGATGGTAATGGCATTATTCTTCACGTTTTTATACTCCGTATGATGAATGAGTTGGCCAAGAGTATTGTAAATTTTAACGTGAATATTTTTTTCTTTTTCAAAAGTGGTAATCAAATTGAACTGACCATGAGAGGGGTTAGGATACACCATGATTTCCTGACTTAATTGCGTATTATTTTTAATGGCAGTAGTTGTACAATTCATAACGGGTAAGAGTGCAATGTTGTAATTATGGTTACCTCCCCATGCTGTTCCGATTTCATACCATTGATTGGTGTTCCATTTTTCATAAGCCGTGTTTTGACCGGCAGTAGGCGTGTTGTTGAATACAACAGCCGTGTCACCGACACCGGTGGGCAGAACCAAAGAACAGAAGAATCCGCCGGTGGCAGGAGCATTAATGGGAGAACTGAAAGTGAATTTATAGGGACGAATAATCGGATTTACAAAACTGATATTGGGATTTCCGCAATAGGTAGCGCTGTTAACGGCAGTGGCCGAATTAATGTTTCCAAGAGTAGCACCAACACTGCCTATCTGAGTTCCGGGAGCGTTACCCGAAGGCATTCCCGTAAAAGTAGTAGAAGTTCTGTTGTAAATTCTCATGCTGATAGCCGAACTGTTATTACCGCCCGTTCCAAGGTTATTCCATTTATAGAATAATCCGATTACCGCATTGATTTGCGCTCCGGGTATATGTGCATACGTATTTTGGGCATAATATTCGGCTTTTTCCAAGTCGCCGTAACAGTTACTTCCGCAAACATAACCTGCATTCGGAGAACAACCGGGTGTGTTTGGGTCGGCACCGCCTCTAAATACCGTCAGAGTTGCGGAAGTAGAAAAATTAGAAAGCGTATCGGCACATACGGTGGAAGTAGGAGGCGGTCCGGAACAGTTAATTACGCTTATGGTCTTTGTATGCATGTTATTTCCAAGTGAATTTGTGGCAACCACAGTTACAGAATAAGTTCCGGCGTTATTAAATGTAATAATGGGCATACTCAGTGTGTTTGAAGAAATACTAACACCTGTTCCCGGTGAAACACTCCAAACATAGTTGGGAGCCGGATAACCGGTGGTAAAGTTATTCGGATAAACGGTGCCGCCTACGCAAACCGTTGAAGGAATCGTAAAGGATGCAGATGGTGCAGCCGTTGAAAAAGTACAAAGCGTTTGAGAAGAAGCGGAAAGATTTTTCCTGTAGGTACCGGTTTGCATACACGTATGCATACGCCATTTTTGATCATGAGTAAACATATACATACACAAATCATCTGTATAGTCCATAAAATTCATAAACATTCTGCCGGGAGGATTAGGTGAACCCGAACATCCTGACGCATTAGGAAAACCGGGACAACCTCCGGTGGAATTGCTTTGAGTGGGCGTATCGGCACAAAAATCGTTACCACAAGATGCATCCCCCCAAATATGGCGAAGCCCCAACCAGTGTCCCACTTCATGCGTGGTAGTACGCCCCTTATGATAAGGAGCTGAACCTGCAGCAGCACCAATACTTCCAAAAAACTGATACCCCATAACGACACCGTCTGTCTGATTGGTTCCAACTGATCCGGGAATTCCGGATAAAGTTGTTCCGGCAGGAAAAGTGGCATAACCCAACAATCCGGATTGTAACTTAATTACCCACATATTAAGATATTGGTTAGGATTCCAAATGGTGTTGGGCTTAATGGTACCATCAATAACTGATGTAGCAAAACCGGAACCCGGAACGGAGGAAATGCCGGGAATGGAGGTAGCCAGTACTCTGTCAATGCCCGGTTCGGGAAGAATTCCACCCGTAGGATTTTTAGTTGCCAGGCAAAATTCAATACCGCAGTTGGCCTTTAAACCCGCAAACGCAGCAGGTACGTTTCCGCTGTTAAGCCCCGTTCCTGCAAAATCGGCATTTAGAATGTTGATTTGATCAATTATCTGCGCCTGAGAAATATTATCCCCCTGGCCGGTAGCATTTCCGGGACTGTATATTACGTGAACAATTACAGGAATCTTAAAACTGTTCTGAACTTTATTGTTGGGATCCGACGCGTACTTTTTATATTTCTCAACCTCGGCATTGAACCATTCATCCCATTCTTTAGGAGGAGCAGGCGTGGAACAACGCTCGAATTGTTGGTTCTGAACTGGAGGGGTACTTCCCGTAATCGCTTTTCTGGATTGCTGCCCATTGAAAATCAAAGGCAGAAGTCCGATATACAATAACCATTTTTTCATAGCATATAAATTTTCGTAAATGTATTAAAAAATCAAAACAAATAAAATCCATTTGAAAAATTCCTGAAAAAACTATTCATCATCCCCGTCCTTTCTCGTCGGTTCATTTCTTTCCATATTTTCCCTGACGAATTTATTCTTGGATGCTTCACTTCCTATAGTAAACTGAAAAGAAGGGCCTTTGTCCACATCCTGCTTGCGATTTTTGGCTTTCAACTCTTTAATCACATCGTTAAATTCCCTGTTGGAACTAACGGCTTTCATGGTTCCGTTGGCATATTCAAAAAAATACCAGGTGGTAGGGTCGGGTTCTAAGTAAAAATAAAACCGATCTTTTTTATTTCTTGTTTTCTCGATTTTAATTTTACCTTTGAATTTTCTTAAAATATCGTTTTTCAATACACTGATAACACCTATTTGCTCATCCGTAACAAATGATTTTTTACGTGCATCGTATGTGAAATTTAAATCAGTCAAAACAAAAGTTTTTTCCAATTCATCCGGATACTTTTTAATTTCACCGTAAAGGTTCAATTCTGAAATTAACTTATCGGCTTTCTCTTTTGATGTAATTTCGGCCAAGCCCTTTGTCAAAAGTGCCGAAGAAAGATCAAGAGGGGTTGCAGAATTTTCAAATATTTTTAAGTCCTTGTACATAGTTTTCAGAGCACGTTCCGAGAAGAAGAAATTAACGGTTCCCATCAGTTCTATATTAGCCGAATCGTTGGGCAGGTGCGTTGCCATACCGGCGGTTTTAATTTCCACTTGCCCCAAATCGGCTCCCAAATTAATTTTCCCTTCGCCATACACCTTACAATCATCCACATTCAAACTCAAATAATTTCCCGGCATATTTTGTTCCACAAGTTTTTCTTTCGTGGAAATTCTATATTCTTTAACGTCGGGTTCATAAGTTAAATATCCGAATGCATTTACCAATTCTTTATCGGAACGAGCTTCTTTAGGAGAGACAAATCCGGAATAAACAGCAGTGGTGTCGAGTGAATACATGATGGCGTTCACTACCGGATTTCCGTTCATATCCATGGCTTTTTCGGGAATGGGAATAAGAATGTCCTTAGGATTAATTTCTCCCTCAAATTTTAAATAGGCCTTTTTTACTTTTTTACAACCATGCACAATTTGCGTACCTCCGTTAAAAAACAAAAACTGATTCGATGCTTCCAAACGAACATTTCCGGCAAAACTGAAATAATCGTTAAAACGGAACTTATCTTTTTCTTCGATTTTACCCTGTGCTATGGTTTGTCCGCCCGTATCGGGCTTTATCGTATGAAAGTATATTTTTTGAGGTCGGTCGTTTTCATCGATGTAATTATAATCTCCTCGGGCTAAATAGGATTTTCTCCCAAAAATATTGGCCGTAACATTTCGAAGGTTATGATACCTGGTTACGGTGTTGGCCAACATATTGGCATTTTTGAGGGTATCCATGACGGCATTCTTGTAAATGGTAACATTCCCCAGATGCGGAAATATTCGGGCATCGGCCACTTCAATGAAGGGAACATTTTTACAGTTTATAATATATTTTCTGAGATTATATTTTGCTGCAGGAGCGAAAAACCTTAGTGAATCCTGCTTTGGATGAATGCTGATAAACTCCGGACCTTCCAGATCCAACGAACTCTGAACATTTTCATCCAAGGTTCTCTTTTCATCCCCCAACTGTATGTCCTCACTGTCCATGTACCACGTAAAGCGGTCCATATAAGCTATATATTGATTTTTATCAAATTTCACATACGACCCCTTTCCGTTCGTAATGAATTCTCCTTCGCGTTTATCGAAATCAATTTTGGAGTTTACGTTTTTGGTTGAAAACGTAAAGCCCTCTTCGTCAAACGCTTTCAGATGAAAGTCGGCCGTATCGGAAAAAAACTTTCTTCGAATAAAAAGAATTTTCCTTGCCGATAAATCCGCTTTTTCAAAATCCACCTTTCCTTTCCCTGTCAACTGTTGAGGAGTTAAATCCAATCGTCCCCGAAAATCGGTTTGTTCCTTATAAATTTTTATGGGTTTACTTATGGTAGATGCCTGAAGCAAATCCTTATAAGGCATAAAATGAATATTAACGGTATCTCCATGCGTAACAGGAAATTCATAGGGTTGGTCTTGCTCCTGAATTTCGAAAGTTTGTGCCTTGGCATTGGTGGAATCGGGGAAAAACAAAAAGTCGTCGGATTTGGTTTTACTCGGCCCGAAGGTCAAAAAGCCCCTGCCTCGCAATCCCTTGTCGCTTAAGCTGATGGTGGCATCATATTTTCCTTTTCCTCCGTAAAAATTAAAACCTCCTGCGGGCGTTTCTCTGATAAAACCAAGCGAATAATCTTCCTGTAAGGTGAGTTTTTCATCAAACACCGGAAAAATTCCGGCAGAATTGAAGGTGCCGTCGAATATCAAACTTTCATTCCTGAAATTATCCAAACTGTCGAGTTTGAAAGGTTTTAATTTAAAATAGAATTTATTCCGGTCATATACACCTTTGAAAGTGGAACGTTTATCATAATAGGTATAGGATTCTTTAAAGCTTTCAAAAATAGGAAAAGTCGGAGCCCGCTTCCAACCTGATTTGTTATTCGGCCCGTCGATGCGGAGTTCCCCGTTGGCATTTTCAATAACGGTTTTAACTCTTTTGTAAAAATAATTTCCGTTTATGTCGGGCTCCCTGCTCACCACAAAAATCCGGATGGAATCGATGGTTTTCATTTTAATTTTAAAGTTCTCGTAATCAAAAACAAAGTCCTTTCCGTGAAATTCAAGTTTTCCGGATGCGGCTACTCCGCTGAATTCAAAATTTCTGTTTTTTTTGAGGGTGATTTGTTTGTCCTTGGGAAAAACAAAAACCTTTTGTGTATCACTCAAAAGTATTTGCCTCACGCCGTAAATTTTTAAATCAAAATTATTCTGAAGCAAATTCAGTTCAGCATTGGTTTTTCCCGGATTAACGGAATGAAACGTAATGATATCATAATCGCGCTTGTTCTGATTGTTCAATATGTAATCTTTTAATTTTCGTTTTGTATAAATGTAATCGGTTTCAGGATTGTAATCAATGAGTCCGAAAATGGATAGCTTAAAAAGCATGGGTCTAAGGTCAACGGCCAATATTTTCAGGTATTTGGCAAAATCAACGGCCGTGAAAACCGAGTCGGTGGTTTTGGTTTGATATTCGTTGAGTTTTTGTATGATACTTAAATTATCACCCCCTTTGATTTCATCATACCTGGCTTTGGTAAAAAAGTCGGCCGATTCAAAATAGGCCTCGCCTTGCATATTATTCGGCAAAAACCCAAACTCCATTTTATGTTCATCTACTTTCCAGCTTAATTGTTCAAAATACATATTCACTTTGTGAAAAGAATTATAGAAGGGTGTTTTCTGAAGGCCGTCTTCGGTTCTGATCATGGTAATTTTTCTTTTTTCCACCTCATACGTAAAACTCAGGCCCGGATGAGTGATGGAGTCCTTATCCAAATAAAATTTAATTCTGCCGTTACCGGTGGAAATGCGTTCCTTATTCATGGCAAAAGCACGAGAACTCACTTCCAGAAAACGTTGATTGTTTCTTTTGATAATAATTTTTGCCGGATTTTCGGCATTACCATAACCCACAAATTTGGGGCCTCTCATTCCAAAGCCTCCGTCGAAATCCACATCGGGATAAATATTTTTAACCAACAAACGCTTACTGTAGGAATCAAATCGGGGATACGTGGGTTCATTATTTTCCGTAATAATTCTGTCGGTGAGTTTTCCCCATTGCGGTTTATCGAAATACTGTTTTCCCGTGAAAAGAGCACTGTCGGAAGAATAAGTGCCCGTTTTACAATCTATTTCGAACTTTTTGAGTTTGGCATTCACATCGGCAGAAAGCCCTACTCTGCTCCATGAAACCACACCTCCTTTACAGTAAAACTTACCATTGGTGGGATAATACACGCCGCTCACATCCTCAACATACATACTGTCTCCTCTGGGATTGATTCCAACAAGTGTGTTTTTAACAAAAGTAATTTTGGGGACACTGTCATAATCGAATTTAAAATCATCGTTTCGTAAATAAAAAATATACGACGGGGTTTTATACAATATGTTTCGGTTGAAAATGTTTTCACTCATTTCAAAAAAGTCCTGTATCCCCCTTAAACTGTTTGAATTAAGTATTTTATCGGCACCAACCCTCCACGATTCATACATATCCACGCTTTTGTTATTTTTAATGATGGTATAAATCATGTTGTAATAACTCACAAAATAAGGATAGGGCTTTAAACGCTTTTTTAAGAACTTATTGGAGTAGCTTATGATTTCCTGCTTAAAATAACCGGCCAGAATGTTTTTTTTCCAATCTTTTTCCATCTTTTCCATGTATTCCGTGGCCAGTTCTTTATTGGCAGAATTGGTAATAAAGTATTCTTTGAGTTCAGCGAGGAACTTGACGGTATCGTTGGTAAATTGTTGATTTGATTTTTGGGAGTAAGCAAAAAACAAACTCAAAATAAAAAGAAAGAAAAATCTAAATTTCATGCCGTTAAATTAATTGTATTTCACAAGATTCCAATTTTTCCAATTCCTGAAAAAATCTTTCGGACAATTCTACGCCCAGTTGTTGAGATGTAAGATGAAATTCACGATTGGATTTTTGGTCATAAAATGTAATCTCAAAACTATTGTTACCGGGAAACGATTGAATGATTTTCATTAGTTCATTGCTTGCATTTTGAGTGAATGAGTCAAGAGATGTTCTGATTTTGACCTGCTTTCTGATTTTTTTTTGAAATTCCTCAATGAGTTCCACTTCAGAAATATTGATACGCGTGCCTTTTCCGTCGAATGAAGGAACAACCTTTAATTTCAATAACAATTTTACATCCGGAACAAAGAAATGCTGAAACTTAACAAAATCTTTTCCGGTAATGATAAGTTCCAGAACATCGCCGGATTTATCGGTAACGGAAGCCATTAAGTAAGGGTTGCCGGTTTTGTTGGTTCTTGCTTGAACGCTTTCCACCATGGTTACTAACTGAACTTCCTTATTCAAAAATTCTTCTTTGTTGTTTTTAAATTCAGAGATACTCGAATTACAAAAATACCTTATGATCCAATTCCAAGGATTTAAAGGATGTCCTGAAAGGTAAAAACCGATAACTTCTTTTTCTTTTTTCAATTTTTCAGCCATGGGCCACTCATTCACATTTGGAATTGGCGGTTCGGGAAGATGCCCGGAATTATCGCTGTCGGCAAACAACGACTGCGATAAGTTGGTTTTCCCTTTCATGTTTTGATTACAATATTTAATCAGAATATCTGTAAGGTTTGATTTTCCTTCCGAATCAGCAAAAAAGAACATAGCCCGGTTAATGTTGCTGAAAGAATCGAAGCAGCCGGCCAACGCTAAATTTTCCAACACTTTTTTGTTGATGACCTTGGTATCATGCCGACGGGCAAAATCGAATATACCGGAGTACTTTCCGTTTTTCTCCCGTTCTTCCACAATTAAACTAACAATATTCTCTCCCACTCCTTTGATAGCCGATAAACCGAAACGAATACTGCCGTCGTCCATAACCTTGAACTTACTTTCGCTTTCATTTAAATCGGGCCCCAAAACCCTAAGCCCCAAACGCTGGCATTCCTCCAAAAAAAATGTAATGTCTTCAATTTTATCTTGATGATTTAAAACCGAAGCCATAAACTCCGAAGTATAGTTGGCTTTCAGGTAAGCCGTTTGATAGGCCAAATAGGCATAGCAAGTGGAATGCGACTTGTTAAAAGCATAACTGGCAAAGGCCTCCCAGTCCTTCCAGATTTTTTCGCATACATCAGACGGATGCCCGTTTGCCATACACCCTTGCATGAATTTGTCTTTCATTTTTGCCAGGGTGTCTTTTTGTTTTTTTCCCATGGCCTTACGCAAAGTATCGGCATCTCCTTTACTGAACCCGGCCAGCTTTTGTGCCAACAACATCACTTGCTCCTGATATACCGTAATGCCGTATGTTTCCTTCAAATGTTCCTCCATAGCGGGCAACGGATAGCTTATGGGCTCTTGTCCGTTTTTTCGACGAATAAAATTCGGGATGTATTGTAAAGGCCCCGGCCTGTAAAGCGCATTCATGGCTATTAAGTCGGACAGCGAATCGGGCTTTAATTCCTTCAGGTATTTCTGCATACCTGCACTTTCAAACTGAAATATACCGTTGGTTTGGCCTTTTTGAAAAATTTGATAGGTTTTCTTGTCATCCAGCGGAATTTTATCAATGTCAATTTTAATGCCGTGTCTTTCTTCAATAAAGCGCAGTGCATCGCGAATAATTGTTAATGTTTTCAGCCCCAGAAAATCCATTTTCAACAAACCCGCACTTTCGGCTACCGAGTTGTCGAATTGGGTCAACATCATATTTCCGTCCTTTGCCCTGGTGACTGGAACATAGTTTGTGATTTCGCCCGGTGTGATGATAACTCCGCATGCATGCACGCCTAAGTTCCTTAAGCATCCCTCCATTTGGGCAGCCATCCGGATTAACCGACCATCCGGATTTTCCTGCATGGCCATGTTCCGGAACCGTTGACTTTGCTCAACCAACTCAGGGCGATCTTTAATGGTATCGAAATATTTTGAATCAAGACCATCCGGATGGAGCAGTTTTTTTAGTTCAGCCTCGTTCGATTGAGGAAATGCTTTGGAAATTCTGTCGGCATCTTCCAATGAATAATCCAGTACCCGTGCCGCATCCTTGATGGCCGATTTTCCGCCTAAAGTTCCATACGTAATTATTTGAGCCACCCGATTAAATCCATATTTATTTACAACATACTCCAAAACTTTTTCACGGCCGTCATCATCAAAATCAATGTCGATATCGGGCATACTGATACGATCAGGATTAAGAAACCGCTCAAATAGAAGGTTATATTCCATCGGATCTATGTTCGTAATTCCCAAACAGTAAGCAATGACGGAGCCGGCAGCACTTCCCCGACCCGGACCTACCAAAACCCCCATTTCACGGGCCTTGGTTGTGAAATCCTGAACAATCAGAAAATATCCCGGATAACCCATTTTTTCGATGGTGGCCAACTCGAAATCTATCCGCTCGCGAATTTCAGGGGTTATTTCCCTGTATCGTCTTTTGGCGCCCTCATACGTAAGGTGACGCAGATAGACATTTTCGGCTTTTTTAAAACCTTCATCCGACCGGATGTCAAGCCCGTGTTGAACCAGAAATTCTTGCGGAATATCAAATCTCGGCAGCAGCACATCCCGGTTCAGGGAAAACGCCTCGATTTTTTCAGCCAATTTTTGAGTATTTATAACGGCTTCAGGCAGATTCTTAAATTGTTCGTAAATGTATTTTTTTGTAGGAAAGAAAAAATTTTTATTGGGCAGCCCATAGCGGTATCCTCTGCCCCGCCCGATGGGAGTTGAAACTTTCTCACCATCCCGAATGCAAAGTAACATATCCTGAACCGAATGATGTTCGGGCTCCGCATAGTAATTTTGGTGAGCTGCTATAAAGGGAATATTGTATTTTTTTGAAAACCGGAGCAACACTTCATTCACCGCTTCTTCTTCCGGCAAACCATGCTTGTGAATTTCAAGGTAGAAATCCTCTCCAAATTCATTTAGGTACCATTGTAGAGATTTTTCAGCTTCCTGCTCACCGTGTTGAAGAATCAAAGAAGGAATTTCACCGTTCAACCACCCGCTTAAAACGATGATACCCTCTTTGTGTTTAACCAACAGTTCCTTATCGATTCGGGGAACATAATAAAAACCCTCCAATAAACTGATGCTGCTTAATTTTGATAAATTCTGATACCCTGTTTTGTTTTTTGCCAATAAAACGATGGAATATCCGTCATCTTTCTGCGTTTTGTTTTTGTGATCCCTGCATACCCTAATTTCAGTTCCGAAAACAGCTTTTAATATTTTTTTCTTTTCATTCGGCTTACCTTCATCTTCTTTCTTTTTATTAAACTCTTCTATTTTTTTGTTGTGCTTATCCACGGCCTGACTGAAAAGAAAACACCCATACATATTTCCGTCGTCGGTAATGGCCACCGCATCCGATTCCAGGTCGGCCGCTTTTTTCACCATTTCTTCAATTTCCGTGGTGGACTGCAAAACCGAAAATTGCGAATGATTATGAAGTGAATTAAAGTATGGAAAATTTGCCTCGGTAAAATTTGATTCCGACGAATCGAATTTTTTTGATAAATATTTTTCTTTTTTAATTCTTTCCCATCGGTTCTCTTCTTCCTTTAAAGCACTCAGGTCGGGGAATTCGTATCTTATGGGTTGCTCTAAAAGAATTTTATCACATTCGGGAACAGAAATTATTCCCATTTTTATGAGTTCAAATAAGGCCCTGCCGTTTGCGGCAATATCAAATGCGGCATTGTGTGCCTTCTCGAAGTCCGTACCAAAAAGTTTGAAATACAATTCCCCTAAGGTGGGCCATTTGTATCTTCCGTTCTTTCCTCCGGGAATGGCACAAAATTCCGTAACGGCATCCGATTTGGTGTCAAGCGTCGGGCGTTGCGGAAATTCTCCTTTATTTAATCGAAACCACTCGGCCGCTAAAATGGAAAGATCAAAATCGAGATTATGTCCGGCAAAATACGTGGCTTGTATTATGGCTTTTTCAAACTTCTCCATGGCATCGGCCAAAGGAATACCTTCCGCTAATGCTCGTTCCTGGCTGATTCCATGCACCTTTTCCGCTTCAAACGGAATGGTAAACCCCTCCGGACGTATAATATAAGATGCATGCTGAACTAATGCCCCGTCATAATCATGCAGTTGCCAAGCAATTTGAACTACACGCGGCCAATTTTCAGAATCGGAAGGAGGTGCATTATAATTTTTCGGCAAACCGGTCGTCTCTGTATCAAAAATCAATATCATATAGCCAATATAATGATAGTTTCAATATTTGGTAACTTTGTTTTGCTCAGAAAAAATCAACAATTTATGTTTAAGAAAATTTTTATACTGTTAAATTTTATTTTATTCTTTTTCGAAATTCCGTTTATCTTTTCGCCTGAAATTAAAAAACATTCTTTTTTTATTTCCATTGCGGTATCCATACTGGCTTGCATGCGGTTTGTAGGAGTTATCGGACTGAAAAATGAACGTAAATGGGGTATGGAAATTTTAATCTTAGTTCCGGGAATTATGTCGGCATTGTTGATTTACATCAGAAATACCGGCTTCTTTTTGGCAGCAGAGTTATTGGTGTTCTTTTTTGGCACTCTGGTTGCTTTTTTTTCATACAAGCAACTGAAAAGGGGTATTTAGTTTCGATCAGATAAATGCGGAATTGTTAATATTTTTCTTAATCGAATTTATTCACATCGTAAGCCCATGAAAGAAGATCCTGTCATTATAAAAAAGTATTTATACTTTCATTTTATGGAATTTTATTAAAAATATTAATAATTTTTTTTAAAATATATGATAATGAGGTTTTTAAAAAATTAAAACTGCATTGAATATCTTCGGGTAGAGATTGAAAAAAAATATATTTGTTCATATCGGGCAAAAATAATTCCCCGAAAATAAAATTACCTGAATAACTATTTATTGGCATTTCGTGGTGGATTTGGTTATGACAGTGAATGTTCCTTGATTTATAAAAATTGCTATTTACTTAAATCAATTTAATTTTAATTCAAAGAAAGCATTGTCATAAGATATATAATAAAGTCCGCTTTTAAGGTTATCCAAATGGATAGTTTTACCAAATCCTCTTTTTTGGATAATGCCAAAAGCATCGTAAACTTCAAAAAAAGTATCGGAAGTAAATTCTATGGACTTATTTTTCTGTACAAACTCCGGTTTGTTAATATTGGATTTTACGGTAATTTCTTTAGAATATTTTACTGTTCCCGAAGAACCTTTTTGCTTTAATCGAAATTTATTTTCTCCGGAATGAAGAATGGCTTTAAACTGATAGGAATGATTACCGGGTAGCCCCACACCCTCTACTTCGCCAACCGGAACCCATTTATTCCATTTAAATTGTTCAATGATGTAAGGCAACCGTCCGGTTTCATTGGAAGATGTCCATTTTATGAGACCTTCGGTGTCTATTGTCATTTGCACTATTTGGAATGTGGCTTGCGGCCTAAGGTCTTCAGGATTCAATATTTTTGGAACGCAATTTTCCTTGTGTAAAATTTCAATGGTAATTTTTTCACCTAATTTAAAATTATGTGAGGATAAATCTATTTCAAATGCACTTGAGTTAGTTTCATCCGTAGTTATACTACCATTGACTTTTACTTCATAAGCACAATACCCCACTCCGCTTGATCCCATAAAGTTCTGTACATAAATGTTTTTTCCTTGATAAAATCCCTCAACAACAATGGTACCGGAAAGAGAGAAATTAAAAAATAACGACAAAACAAACGGAAATATAGATAAATACCTCATTTTTTTCCGCAAATATAATTATATTCAGATAACTTCTACTCCTTTTTCTTTTTTAATTTTTTCAACAATGTTTTGTGTAGTGACGGAACCGGGTCGTTCGATCGGATGACCCAACGCTCTGTCCCAACATAAGCTGGCCAATACACCCAAAGCTCTTGACACACCGAAAAGAACCGTATAAAAATCATATTCATACATTCCGTAATGTACCAACAGAGCACCGGAGTGGGCATCGACATTAGGCCATGGATTTTTAATTTTTCCCGTTGCTTCTAATATAGGAGGGGCTACTTCATAAATCATCTGTACAATTTCACAAATATCGTCATGCTTAATGTAGGTTCTATAGAAATCCTGTTGCGCCAGGAAGCGGGGGTCTGTTTTTCTCAAAACGGCATGACCGTAACCAGGCACTACCTTACCCTCAGCCAGGGTCTTTTTAATGTAATCGGCAATTTGTTCTTTAGTGGGAAGACCTCCGCCTAAGGATTCTTTTAATTCCATGATCCAGGCCAGCACTTCCTGATTTGCTAATCCATGTAATGGACCGGCCAATCCGGCCATTCCCGCCGCAAAAGACAAATATGGGTCGGATAATGCGGAACCCACCAAATGGGTGGCATGAGCCGAAACATTCCCGCCTTCATGATCGGCATGAATGGTCAAATACAAACGCATGAGGCGCTTCATGTCAAACGACTCCCAACCTAACATATGAGCAAAATTTGCAGCCCAGTCGAGCTTATGATCGGGTTCGATATGAACGCCATTTTTATACTTTCTTCTATAAATATAGGCAGCAACCCTGGGAAGACGGGCGATGAGATTCATGCTGTCTTCATAAACATAATCCCAGTAATCTTTTTTATTGATTCCCTTTGCATAGGCCTTAGCAAAAACACTTTCCGTTTGCATGGCCAAAATGCCGGAAATAAACTGGGTCATGGGGTGTGTATCGATAGGCAGCGACTCTATGACATCAAATACATGCTTCGGTACATTATTTCTTTTGGTCCATTCATTGGTGATAAATTGAACATCTTCCTGCGTAGGGAGTTCACCAATCAACATCAAATAAAAAATACCTTCAGGTAAAGGTTCAGTACCCCCGGGGGCTTTGGGTAATAATTTCCTTAATTCCGGAATACTGTAACCACGAAAACGAATACCTTCGTTGGGGTCCAGGCGTGACGTCTCGGTAACCAAGCCGGTCATTCCGCGCATTCCCTGGTAAATTTGCGACACTGTATACTCTCCCCACTTTAAATCCCCGTGCTCTTTAATTATTTTTTTTACAACTACCGACAGTTCATCGGCTTTTTGCTTAAATTTTTCTTTCAGTTTGTCCATATACTTTAATTTTTTAGGTAGGGATGATACTTGCCGTTGTAAACAGCCAAATCCCCCAATTGTTCTTCAATTCTGAGTAATTGATTATACTTGGCCATGCGGTCGGAACGACTGGCAGAGCCGGTTTTAATCTGACCGCACGACAATGCTACCGATAAATCGGCTATGATGGAATCCTCCGTTTCTCCGCTTCTGTGGCTCATGATCGAAGAATATCCGTTACGGTGGGCCATTTCCACGGCCAGAATGGTTTCGGTTAAGGTTCCGATTTGATTTACTTTTACCAGTATGGAATTTGCACAGCCCTCTTCAATGCCTCTTTGAAGAAATTTAATATTGGTAACAAATAAGTCGTCCCCAACCAGCTGTACTTCCGTTCCTAACCGATCCGTAAGCATTTGCCACCCCTCCCAGTCATTTTCCGCACACCCGTCTTCTATGGAAAGGATGGGATATTTTTTGCACCAATCAGCCCAAAATTCCACCATCTCGGCTGAAGTTAATTCTTTACCATCGGATTTTTTGAAAATATATTTTTTCTTTTTATCATCCCACAATTCAGAAGTAGCCGCATCCATGGCAATATAAACATCATCTCCGGGGTGATAACCCGCCTTTTCAATGGCTTGCATTACAGATTGAATAGCATCCTCGTTGTTTTTAAAATCCGGAGCAAATCCTCCTTCATCTCCCACGTTGGTTGAATATCCTTTGCTTTTTAAGACTTGTTTTAAATGATGAAAAATTTCCGTCCCCATCCTGAGGGCATCGGAAAAAGTATCGGCCCCCACGGGCATGATCATAAATTCTTGAAAATCAATACCGTTATCGGCATGGGCGCCTCCATTTAAAATATTCATCAGGGGAATGGGCAATAAGTGGGTATTCATTCCTCCCACATAGCGGTAAAAAGGCAGGCGGCTTTCCTCGGCGGCTGCTCGGGCGCATGCCAATGACACGCCCAGAATGGCATTGGCACCTAAAGAAGATTTGTTCTCCGTGCCGTCAAGGGCTACAAGGGCCTGATCAATGGCTTTTTGATTAAAAATGTAATACCCTTTTAAATTTTCATTGATTATGGTATTTACGTTATTCACTGCCTTCATAACCCCCTTACCCAGATAGATTCCATTATCGCCGTCACGAAGTTCCACTGCCTCGTGCGTTCCTGTGCTGGCTCCGGAGGGAACGGCAGCCCTACCCACAATGCCGTTTTCGGTAATAACATCTACCTCAATCGTAGGATTTCCTCTGGAGTCCAATATTTGACGGGCATGTATGGTATGAATATAACTCATGAAATTGTTATTAGGTTGTGGCTTTTTCAAGTTCAAGAACCGGTGAGGCAGATAAAATATCTTTTCCTACCCCCGATTCATACTGCTTAAAATTATCGATGAATTTCTTTGCAAGACTTTTACAAACTTCGTGATATTTTTCTTTGTTTTTCCAGGCATTTTCAGGGTTCAATATTTCATCAGGTACGCCGTTGCAATGTGTGGGAAATAGCAGGTTAAAATAAGGTAGACGATGAAAAGTCACGTTGTTGAATTCACCGTTCAATGCGGCATTGATGAGTGCACGGGTATAGGAAAGTTTAATTCTGCTGCCTTCGCCATATCCTCCGCTAACCCATCCTGTATTGACTAACCAAACCTGTACATCGTGTTTTTCCAGTTTTTTACCCAACAATTCCGCATACCTTCCCGGATGAAGCGGTAAGAAAGCTTTTCCGAAGCAGGCACTGAATGTGGTTTGAGGTTCGGTAACACCCATCTCGGTACCCGCTACCTTGGCCGTATATCCGGAAATGAAATGGTACATGGCTTGCTCCTTAGTTAATTTGGAAATGGGAGGTAGCACGCCGAAAGCATCACAAGTCAGAAAGAAAATATTTTTTGGTATAGGCCCTACGGAGGGATTTACCGCATTTTCAATATAATGAGCCGGGTAACTTACCCGAGTATTTTCCGTGATGCTGATGTCATTATAATTTACGGTGGTGGTGCCGGGATAAAAACCAACATTTTCCAGTAAAGAACCGAATTTTATGGCATTGAATATTTGCGGTTCTTTTTCTTTACTTAAATCAATACATTTTGCGTAACAGCCTCCTTCAAAATTAAAAACCTCATCTTCACTCCAACCGTGTTCATCGTCACCGATGAGTTTTCTTTCAGGGTCGGCTGAAAGCGTAGTTTTTCCGGTGCCGGACAATCCGAAAAATATGGCCGTATCGTTGTTTTTACCGATATTAGCAGAGCAGTGCATACTAAGCACGCCTTTTTCATGCGGAAGAATATAATTCAGAATGGTAAAAACGGATTTTTTAATTTCTCCGGTATATCCGGTTCCTCCAATCAGCACTATTTTCTTTTTGAAGTTAATAATCGCAAAATTGTGCTGACGAGTTCCGTCAATGAAGGGGTTAGCTCTGAACCCGGGAGCATTAATGATGAGCCAATCGTGTTTGAAGTTTTTGATCTCCTCCCGTTCGGGCCTCAGAAACAAATTATAAGAAAATAAGTTGCCCCAAGGCAACTCGTTCACTACTCTTAAATTCAACCGATATCTATGAGATGCGCAAACGTAAGCATCCCTTATCCAAACTTCTTTACCGGATAGATATGCCGTCATTCTGTTGTAAAGCGCATCAAATTTTTCCGAGTCAAAAACGTTATTAACATCTCCCCACCAAACCGAATTTTCGGTGGTTTCATCTTTTACCACAAATTTATCTTTGGGAGAACGGCCGGTAAACTCTCCGGTATTAACGGCTATGGCACCGGTATCGGTTAAAACACCGTCGCCCATTCGGATGGTGTCTTCAATTAATTCAGAGGGATATAAATTCCAATAAGCAAAAGACACATTTTCAAGCCCTATTTCACTGAGAGAAAATGAGGGATTTTTGTCGCCTAATTCCTGTGACATAAAAAAATTTCAGCAAAATTAATAAAAAAAGTCCCCTAAAAAGGGGGTAAAGTTTTTAAAAATAATTAACCGCTTATTTTTACTTAATCTCTACGTTAACCAACTTTTCCGGATTGTGAAGCGATTTAAGATTCTGCGTAATTTTTTTTCTTTCATCTTCAGATTTCGATGAATAATCAATGCTAACCTCCACTTCACCTTCTCTGCCCTTTGGCTTTTCCGAGAATTTAATTTGATTTTTTGCCAAATATTCTTTGAGTTTACCGTAAGTATCTACATCAATTCCGGATCCGTAACTGGCAAAATTAATGATGGCGGTGCTTCCAACCGTTTCTTTTACTTTTGTCAAATCATTGGTTTTCCTGGCTTTTCTTTTGGTCTGACAAAAGGCCATCGGCATAATTAAAACGGCCAACAAAATTAAAATTAACGTGTTTTTCATGGCTCTAATTTATGATTTACTTTTCAATATCTCTGCCAAATTCGGAACGGAAATGCAAAAAAAGCATAAACCAGGAAAGAATAAACAGCATGCCGCCTATTGGGGTAATGGGCCCTAAAATATTCAAAAATTTCCAGGATAATAATTTTCCAAGAGTTAACAGATAAATGGAACCGCTGAAAAAAAGTATTCCCCATTCCAAAAAAATAATTGAAAATTTTAAAAACCTGAATCGGTTTTCTTTACTCAAAATTAATATTATCCCCAAAAGGAGCGTATGAAGAAAATGATATACTATACCCGTTTTAAAAGAATCTAAGCTTTCAGACTCCAAAATGCCCGACTTAACCAAACCTTTCAAATAATGTGAAGAGAAAGCACCCAGAATGACAGCTAAGCCTCCGGAAATAGCAAAAAAATAAAAATGTTTTTTCAATTTACTTTGCTGTCAGTTTTTCCTTAAATTTTTTAATTTGACTTTTTAATGCATCACAAGCAAGGTCCGTGGCTTCTTCAAATGTATTACATTGTTTTTTAGCAAAAAATTCGCCCTTCCGACCCTTGATTTTTATTTCCGTTATTTTGTTTTCTTTCTCATTATTTTTATCAAGCCTCAAAATGACATCGGAATTGATAATTCCGTCATAAAACAAGCTCAATTTGCTTACTTTCTTATTAATAAATTCCAACAACTTTTTGTCGGCATCAAAATGTACGGATTGGATATTGATATTCATAAGCATTAAGTTTTATATTTCTTTTTAACGATAACTTTAACAAAATGTTACGTTTTTGACGAATTTTATTTATTCACCTGAACGGGGATGTGATTGTTTATAAGTTTTTTTCATTTTTTCGGTAATGACATGAGTGTAAATTTGAGTGGACGCCAGCCCTGAGTGACCCAGAAGTTCCGATACAGCCTGAATATCGGCTCCTTCATTTAATAATAAGGTTGCAAAGGTGTGTCTTAATACATGAGGACTTTTTTGCTTTAAGGTAGATATATTTTTGAAAAAATCCCTAACCGTTCTGTAAACAAAACTTGGGGATATTTTTTTATTTTTTACATTTGACAATAAAAAGTTCGAGTTAATTCCGAATTTTTTTCGCAATTCAATGAAATTTTCCAAATCCTTTCTAAATTCCGGCAATATGGGGATAATTCTTTCTTTGTTTCTTTTCCCTTTTATTTTGATTTCGTTAGAAAAAAAATCTATATCGGTCATCTTAAGCTCGATTAATTCCGAACGCCTTAATCCGCTGTAATAAATGGAACGTAAAATTATTTTCTTAAGCAGTTCATTGTAATTTTGATTATCCATTAAATCTTCCTTAAAAATATTTTTCACTTGAACTTCGTTAAAATATTTTGGAAGCAATTTTGGCAACTTCGGACCATTGAGTTGTTTTACGGAAACCAATTCCGTTTGATATTTTTGAGCCAGAAATTTGGAAAATTTTTTTAAGGAAGAAATTTTTCTTTTAACCGTCCGGGCTTCGTAACCTTCATGAACCAAACTCATGATGTATTCCCTACCCGAGTTAAAGTCGGATGGATGTATTTTATTTGATTGTAAAAAGTCAAACCACTGGAAAATGTCGGCCTTATATGCATCGCATGTGTGAGGGCTGAGTCGAAGTTGATTTTTCAAGTAATTGTAAAATTCTTCAATATGAACAAAATTGAAATCCATTTAAAATAAAAAAGCCGTTATAAATATAACGGCCCGATAAAAAAGTTAAAGCTTTTATAGAATTAATTATCAATAAGACCTTGTTCTAATTTTTGACGGAACTTTGCCCTTTTCAGGATTTCCTTTTTTCTGACCGATGGTTTGGTGTAAAACTGCCTGTTCCTTAATTCCCTGAGAATTCCGGTTTTTTCAAATTTCTTCTTGAACTTTTTAAGCGCTTTTTCCAGCGTGTCTCCTTCTTTAATTTGTACGATAAGCATAACTATTCAAAAATTGGAGTGCAAATATAATGTTTTTTTTAATTCTGAGGATTTTTGTCATCTTTTTTAGTTTTTTTGGATTTTTGCTTGACGGCATTAACCACAATGCGGTCTTCCTCTTTCAAATAATCCAATTCCAACTCATCACCCTCGTTCACGTTATGCTTCAACAATTCTTCAGCCAGTGGATCTTCAACATATTTTTGAATGGCTCTTTTCAGCGGACGAGCTCCATAATTCGGATCATATCCTTTTTCAATGATGAAATTTTTGGCTGCCTCGGTTAAATTAAGCCTATATCCCATTTTGGCAACCCTTTCAAAAAGACCGTTCAATTCAATATCTATTATTTTACTGATGTCTTGTTTAGATAAAGCATTGAACATGATAACATCATCTATTCTGTTAAGGAATTCAGGAGCAAATGCCTTTTTCAAAGCACTTTCAATTACGCTCTTAGCCATTTCCTGCTCTTGTTCTTTTCTTGACTGAGTACCGAATCCGACACCGGTACCAAAATCTTTCAATTGGCGTGCACCGATATTGGAGGTCATGATAATGATGGTGTTTTTG
>FQKF010093257.1_pt1 | contig 36460 bp, 32 predicted proteins | sample 1504521 | NCBI WGS metagenome assembly FQKF01 (sample SAMEA4475357, study PRJEB15587) | soil metagenome | biome: Soil; feature: Field | place: India | collected 2015-03-11 | depth 0 m
CTAACCAACTACTAACTAACTATTAACCAAACTACTAACTAACAAAACCAATATTTAGTTACATTTTATTAATCTTCAAATATCGTGCCAAAATTTTAAATACTTTATAAATATTGATATTTGATATTATTTAAACGGTTTTTGATAATATTTATTTTCTTATGAGCTATCCGAAAAACATTATTTAACTAATGTTAACATCATAAGTAAAGTTTTAATTGTAAACTTTTATAATTAATGTATAATTTTAATCAAAAGTAACCCTCTGCTTTTGTTTCTTAGGTTTTTTATAGTATTATTTGATTTGAAATTTCAAAATTTTAATAATAAGTGATAGTGTTATAAAAATACATGAATAAACATTTCTGCAAGAGAAATATACATGTGTTATAACAAATTGCAATTAATCAGAATAACTTTACATACAGAATTTTAAATATTTAAACATGAAAAAACTATTTATTTTGATAATACTTTGGTTTCTTTCATTTCAATTGGTTTCTAAACCTTTGATAATTTTTGATACTGATTTTGGAGGTGATGCTGACGATTTAGGGGCACTTGTGATGTTGCATAATTTTATTAATCGAGGAGAATGTGAAGTTTTAGCAATTATGTCCTGGTCCCTTGAAGAAAATACAGTCTCAGCCATCGATGCTGTTAATAGATTTTATAAACATGAATATATTCCCATAGGAACCAGAAAAGGATCAACTTATTTTGAACCCTGGAATTATAATCAAGCCATCATAAAAAAATTACCCTATAAAATTACATACAACGAGGCGCCCGATGCTGTGTATCTTTATCGAAAAATTTTATCGAATTCTCCAGATACAAGTATAACCATCGTAACTGTTGGACCTTTGGCTAATTTAAAGAGTTTAATTGAATCTCCTTCCGATTCTATTTCCAATATGACAGGATTAGAGCTTATTAAATCTAAGGTAAAGGAGTTTGTTATTATGGGTGGTCAATTCCCTGAAGGAAAGAACGAATGGAATTTTAATGGTAATATGCCCGGAATTACCAAATTCGTGCTGGAAAATATAGAGGTTCCAGTTACATTCTCTGGATATGAAATTGGTGTTGATATTAAAACTGGTGCTAAATTCAATGAGATAGATCCTGAACATCCATTATATATTGGATTTATGCATTTTAGTCAGAATGCTCCATGGATGAAAGAATATTTTCAGGGAAAGATATTAAATAATTCTTCATACGATCAGACGGCTGTTTTATATGCAGTAAGTGGTGGTATTGGTAAATATTGGATTAAAATTACTGATGGCTTTTGTATTGCTGATGAAGATGGAGGTAATAAATGGGTAAAACTGAAATCTAAGAATCATGCCTATTTGAAATTAATCATTGAGAAAGATGAAATGGCAAATATTATTGAATCTTTAATGTTAGGAAATTATTAGAAATCAACAAATTGCCATTTAAGTGAAAATCATTTTAAAATCTATAGAATATGAGAAAAATTTTGATTTGCATTTTGCTTTCAATTTTTGTATCGAATTTTGCCCAAAATTTACAAAGAATAAAAGTTGCGCAAAATGGTCATTACCTTCAATTAGAGGATGGGACTCCATTTTTTTGGTTGGGAGATACAGGCTGGGAATTATTTCATCGACTTACTCTGGATGAAATAAACTTTTATTTAGATAATCGCAAACAGAAAGGATTTAATGTTATTCAAGCCGTAGTATTAGCTGAAAATGATGGATTGCGGATTCCCAATCAATATGGTGAGGTGCCTTTAAATAATCTAAACCCTTTAGATCCGAATGAAAATTATTTTAGATTAATTGATACTGTTATACGTCTTGCATGTAGTAAAGGATTATATATAGGTTTACTACCTACCTGGGGAGATAAAGTTTCTAAATTTTGGGGAGTAGGTCCTGAAATATTCGATAGTATAAATGCCTATGAATATGGAAAATGGATTGGAAGTCGTTATAAAGATGATCCAAATATCATATGGATATTAGGAGGTGATAGACCCGCAATGACTCATGACACTGATCACCGATCTGTCTGGCGAGCAATGGCAAAGGGTATACGAGAAGGTACTTTAAACAAATGTATAATAAGTTATCATCCCAGTGGTGAAGCCAATTCATCGCAATGGTTTCATAACGACAATTGGCTTGACATAAATATGATTCAATCAGGCCATGGAGGTGGTCACGATCGACCAATTTGGGAATGGATTAAAAGAGATTACAATTATTTTCCACCTAAACCTACTCTCGACGCTGAACCCAATTATGAAGATCATCCTGTTAAGCCCTGGCCAAAATGGAATCCAGAAAATGGATACTATCGCGATTATGATGTTCGAAAACAATGTTACAGATCAGTTTTTGCCGGAGGTTGTGGAGTTACCTATGGACATCATGCAATATGGCAATTCATGAATGCCAAAGTGGAAGCTATCACATACCCTGATAGAGGTTGGATAAATGCATTAGACAGACCTGGTGCATTTCAAGTGGGTTATTTACGTAAATTAATCGAATCAAGGCCTTTTTTAAATAGAGTTCCAGATAACTCAATAATATTGGAAGGTCAAAGTGAAAACCCTGCAGAACATATGGAAGCATTTCGCGATGTCGATTTTAGTTATGTTATGATTTATATGCCAGTTGGAAAGTTAATACGTTTAAATACCAAAAATCTTGGGAAAAAAATTGTAGCATGGTGGTTTAATCCCCGAAAAGGAGAAATAACTAAAATAGGTGTCTTTACTAATAATTCTATTATGGAATTTACACCTCCTACAGTTGGTTATCAAAACGATTGGGTACTAATTATTGATAATGCAAGTAAAAATTATACTTTTGATAAGATGTGTGAAGATAAAAAGCTTTAAATTTAATAATAAACATTCTAGACACGCTTAATGGAAATGTATTATAAAGCCTAGATTTTCTATTAAAAATTTTAATTTTTGCTAAAAAAAATCCCGAATAATGGGTCTAAACGCCCATCTATCCGGGATAATTTTCTATTACTAAGGTCTTCTATTTTTTTGTTTGGTTATTATTCGATGACGAATCAATTGAAAGTAACTCAATTTCAAAAATCAACACAGAATTGGGTTTAATTTTACCTCTGGGGTTACCACTTGCTCCGTAGCCTAATTCCGATGGAATATAAACTTTATATTTTGAACCTACCGACATTAATTGAAGCGCTTCAGTAAAACCCGGAATTACTCCACCTACTGCAAAACTGGCGGGTTGGCCTCTGTCGTAAGAGCTGTCGAATACAGTGCCATCAATGAGGCTACCTTTGTAATGGATACTTACAAAATCGTTTACCGTTGGATGTGGTCCTGTACCTTCTTTTATCACTTCGTACTGCAATCCACTAGCTGTTGTAATAACACCCTTACGTTCTTTATTTTTAGCTAAAAATTCCTGACCTTCTTTAAGGTTTTTGGCTCCCTGTTGCATTTGTAATTTCATAAAATATTCCTGAATGTATGCATTGGCATTTTCAGGTTTAATTTTGGTTTCTTTTTTATTCATTACATCATTAACGGCTTGTTTAAAAGCATCAATGTTGAACGATGGTAATTCTGCTTCTTTTAAATTTTCTCCAAACGATAATCCAATGCAATAACTTAAACTGTCAATATCGTTTTTTAATTTGGCAGAACTTTTTTTATTATTGCAGGATACTGTTATTACTAATCCTGCAACTAAAACCGGAATAAGAATTTTTTTAATGCTCATTGTACTTAGTTTTAAATAATTATTTTAAATTAGTTATTTTGCTGTTATTCGGGCTGAGTAGTTTCTTCTGAACCTTTTTCAACCGAGAGTAATTCGACCTCAAAAATTAATACACTATTAGGCTCAATTCCCGGAACATTTTGTTCGCCATATGCCAGTTCTGATGGGATATATAAAATCCATTTTGCTCCTGGCTTCATTAGTTGAAGTGCTTCTGTCCACCCTTGAATAACTCCATTCAGTGGAAATTGAACTGGTTCTCCTCGTTCATAGGAGCTGTCAAAAACTTTTCCATTGATTAAAGAACCCTGATAGTGACATGTAACCTTGTCTTTTATAGTAGGCGAGTCGCCGCTACCTTCTTTTATTATCTTGTATTGTAATCCACTGGGCAAGGTTACTATTCCTTCCTTTTTGCTATTTTCGGCTAAAAACTTACGACCTTCTTCAAGATTCCGTTTGGCTAATTCGCCACGCATTTTCATTACATAGGCCTGAATAATATTGTTTGTTTGTTGGCTAGAAATAAGAGTTTCTTTACCAGATAAAACATCCGAAATGGCCAGATTGAAAAGTTTTTCGTTTATTTCCTGAATGCCAGCCGATTTAAGGGTTTGTCCTATGGCTATACCAAGACTATACGATACAGAATCCAACTCATTTTTTATTTCAATTTTAGTTGAGCTCGATTTTTTATCTTTTTGAGAAAAACCAAAGAAAGGTATAAGAACTAAAACACTTAATACGATTATTTTTTTATTCCACATAATAAATGAATTTATATGATTACTAATTTGTACAAAGGTATATTTTTTTCGAAAGTAAAATAGGAATATAGGATATAATTTTACCAACCGGGTAAAATATTGAGGTTTATTCCAGCATATCGACGGCCATCTTTCAGATATGGTATGGCATAATAAGGTTCTAAAATCATGTAACCAAATAGGTTAATTCTTAAAGAAATGCCATAGGTAATCATGGGGTACCTATAATATGAAAAATCGACATTTGAATACAGCATTCGGGGGGTAGTTGAGGCTAAATTTTGGTAGTTTAGTTTTAGTCGCTCATTGGCACGCATGTTTAATGTTAGTTTATTTTCGGGATTCCATGCTATGCCGGCATCGGTAAAAAATGAAAGTTCCGAAAGAAAGTACTTAAATGGGATCAAACATAGCCGCTCAGGACCAGTAAATGGAATGCGTAATTCGAGATTTGCAACACCAATGCGGCTTCCAAAAAGTTGAGCCTGGTCAGATAAAGCGCTGCTGGCTCCTACAAAATTGTAAAATCCTCGAACCAGCCAGGGCCAACCAATGTACAGCGAGCGGATGATATCGTTGTTATTTGAGCTTCCTTTACCATAACGTCCCTGATGATAAAGCCTAATAGCAACAGACATAGGATTAATGAAAAAGTATTTTCGGTAATCAATTATTACGTTAGTAAAATGAAACTTACCAAAATATTCATCCACCTCGAGTCGAAGCCGTTGACCTCGTAGAGGTGATGCTATACCATAATAGGCATTATCGAGAGTGTATGCTGCACCAATTGTAAAAATGCCAAATCCTTTAGGTGCTGGTAAATTTTTTTGTCGTCCTATATAGGTTGAATAACCATAGTATGGATCTACAATGTATTTTTCTCGTTGAATGTAATAGCTATAATATGATACCGATGATGTGGCTTCAATTCGCTGTGTTTGACTAATGGGTCGCACAGCAAATAAAGTTAATGCATCTTCAAATATCCATTGAATATCGAGGTTTAATACATTGTAGAGATTACCTGAAATAGTATCGACGGTGTATCCGTAAGCTCCATATTTATATGGGATATGCGAAATACCAACTCCCCAGTCAATTTTATGTTTATTATTAATAAACGCTACTGCACCACCAAAATCCTGAACCTGTCCGTTTATGGATAAACTTGAGTATAACTGATAGTTACCTACAATGTCGCTAAAAAGCATATCAACACTGCCAGCCATACCTGTTCCGTAATATGAACTCACAGCTACGCCCATACTGGAGCCACCAATGTAATCGAGCTGAAACTTCGATTTATATGGCACTGTTTTGAACGAATCAAGTGGTGGCAGTTGTTCAGGTTTTTCTTCAGCTAAATTTTTATTTACGATGTCCTTTTTTAAGCGAGGTGAAGGTGGTAGTGAGGCTAAACTAAAATCAACATACTGAGGAGAAATTTCCGTCTTTAAAAATTCGTCAGCATCGGCCGTGTAAACATTATAATCGCCCTTATAATAGTGGGTATATATAATCTTATTATTTGTTCTTGAAACACTCAAAGCGGGTGTAAACTGGGTAATACCCGATATACCTGTAATCATATTTGTTAATCGATACACCCTGGCTGAATCAAGGTTATATTGATATAGGTTTCGTATGCCGTTAGCGTCGGAAATAAAATATAACGATTTTCCATCGGACGAAAACTGGGGATTTAGATTTGATGCATCGGGAAATACAGGTATCGGGATTTTTTTATTTTCTTGTAAATCCAGAATATAAATATAATACCCTTTTTTGCTTAGAGTTGGAATAGAATCAAAAGGTGATTGATCAGTTGCATAGGCAATAAACCGACCATCGGCACTCCATGCAGGCATTAAATTACAGAATACATCGGAAGTTAAGTTTTTAACTGCTTTTGTCTCTAAATTATATGAGTATAAATCAGTTACTCCATTTACCAATCCTGTAGCCACTATCGAAGTTCCATCGGGCGACCATGCAGGGTTACTTAATGCTTCAACTCCAGGAATATCAATTTCATAAGATTTTCGTGGTTTGTCTACATCAATGATTAATAACCGATTTTTACCTTTGCTAAATACTACAAAGGCAAATTTTTTCCCATCGGGCGACCAGCTACCGCCAGACTCTAGATAATTGAAATCATCAATTTGATTATTTCGTACAGTGCTTGAAATTTTCCTCACTATCTTGCCTTTTTTAATATCGGCTAAGTATAGGTCGAAGGTAAATAAGTCTTTTTCCGACAGAAAAATTACATATCGACCATCGGGACTGATGGAGGGTGCTATGTTCATAGCACCAGAATTTTTTCGATGTAAGAACTTATTACCTACTGGTCGTTCTACAGTATCAGGAAGTAGATTATAATAGTATTCTTTCATTTTATTTTTCCATGCATTTGAAAACGCTTTTTCGTTTAAACGGGTAAGGCTATCGAGGGCTTTATCGTATCCAATTTTTGTGGTCAAATCAAACAAAGGACGTACAATTGAATCGCCATAAAAACCGGTGACAAATGCCCAGAATGCCTGTCCGTAGCGGTATGGAAAATATTTATAGGATCGAGTCATGTCTTCGAGGGTAGGAAAGTCGTTGTTTATTAATGCATCTCTCATCCACATAGCAGTATGTGGATCAATACTACCAATGGATAAGTATTCGGCCATTCCTTCAACCATCCATAATGGTATATTTCGGATACTTCGCATTTGCATACTGGAGTCATCGCTTAATAGCAGATGATATTGAAAAGCATGTACCATTTCATGGCCTAATACATGATCGGTTTGTTGGGCCGATTCCATAACTGGCATTACAATTCTATTCTTTAGTGATTCGGTAACTCCTCCTGTACCTACTCCAATTAAATCTGAAATAGCTGTAGTTTGTTGAAAATCGGCATGATTAGCATATAGAATTATTGGGTTTTTTTCTTTAAACGTGTCGTTGAATATCATCAGATGGCGGCTATACCACTTTTCGGCATCTAAAGCAAATTGTTTAACTATTGAATCGTTTGTAAAATAATGATATATTTCAAAATGAGGGGTTGAATATACTTTATATTCAAAAATCTTATAATCGGGCTTATTAGGACCATTAAAGTATTGTCCTTGAACAGAGTAAGTAATGTTTAGTAGTATGAAAAGTAATGTAAATACAAGTATTTTTGTTTTTTTCGACATAAAATCTAATTTCTCTCTAAAACTTGTTTAATTTAAAAGTTTCTATTAATTAATTATCAAATATTTGGCCAGTTTTTGTTAATAAAATCTAAAAATTAACCAATCTCACTTAAACGTAATATTAGCTCTTCGTTATTAATATGTATTCGTTTTCCTTCCTGACGAATTAATCCATCATTTTTAAATTCTGTAAGTAACCGAATGCTTCCTTCTAACGACATACCAGCCATTTCAGCAATATCCTGTCTTGATAAATATTCAAATATTTTTCCATTATCAAATTGTTTGCTACATAAATACAAAATTACATCAGCCAAACGGCCGTGCATTTGTTTGGTGCCAAATGAAACTATTTTTTGAATAAAAAACTGATTGATTTGCGATTGTTCTTCAATTAGAAATTGGGAAAATGTTTGATTCAATGTAGCTAAATTTATTATTTCTTCTATTGGAAAAATACATACCTCGCTTTCACATACCGATACAGCCGAATAATTATTAATAGGCAGTCCCAAACAAGAAATATTGATGAAATCATTTGGACTGGCAATCTTTAATATCACGTTTTTGTCGTTTCTGCGTTCATAAAAAATTTTTACAAATCCCGACTTTAATAAAAAAATGCTTGTATTATAACTACCTTGTTTAAAAAGCATTTCTTTTCGTTTATATTTTACCGATGTGGCTCTTTTAAAATTAAAATCTAATAATTCTTTGCCAATTTTTTGCCAAAGAATACAACTTTCGGAACAGTTTTCACAAATATTTGCCATTAACATCTAGCTTTAAGATCAAACCATCATTCAATGAGTTGTTGCAATTTTAACTAAAAGTAATTAAATTTAGTAAAAATCTTACTCATTTGGCAAATATTTTGTTTTTTTTATTTGGTAAATAAATGCTAAATTTGAGTAAATGCATTCAGAAAGTATATAAAGCTGCTTTAGCCGATGGATAATTTAGGTGCTTCGCTCGGAAAAATTATTGAATTGTCTCCAATTCCTATACTTATTTTTAACACGGAAGGAACGTTAATTTTGAAGAATAATGATGGGAATATTTTTCTTAAAAAAGAGTGCCTAAAGCCTGAAAATGAATGTTTAGTCAATAGAGATTTTAAATATTTACACATTGAAAATTTTTCTAATATAGATTTAGATCACCCGAAATATTTTGATCGACCTGTAAAACACAAAATTGAAAAATTAAAATTAGACACCAGGGAATTTTACATGGTAATTGTAATTCTGGAAGGCAATTTAACTTCTAAAAAAAATAATAGTGCCAGATTATCGGATCAGGAACTAATTGCCGATATCTCACACGAATTACGTACACCTTTAAATGGAATCCTTGGTTTTTCTGAAATTATTCTAAAGAAAAGTCTATCGGTCGATAAGATTAAAGAATACGCCCAGATTATTTATGCTAATGGCATGTATATGTTGCAACTGGTTAACTCATTAATCGATTATGCCAGATTAAAAAGTAACGAACTGGTAATCAACAAAAAACTTTTCAGTATTAATCGTATGCTTTATGAGCTGGTTGTGTTTTTTATGATGGATTTGCAAAATAGAAATAAAGAACATTTATTAATACGTGTTAATCAGGGCTTATCCGATGGACTCGATATAATTTATGCCGATGAACTGCGTATAAGACAGGTGTTTAATAACTTAATTTCAAATGCTATTAAATTTACTGAAAAAGGTACTATAAATATTGGTTATAAAGTAATAGATGATTCATATCTCTTGTTTTTTGTTGAAGATACCGGGGTGGGTATTGCTCCTGATGAAATAAAAAATATTTTTGTTCGATATAAACAGGCAAACAAAAAAATTGCTTCAAATTTTGGAGGATCAGGCCTGGGACTTTCTATCTCGAAAGAAATTGTTGAATTGCATGGCGGCAGTATATGGGTAGAGTCTGAAGTGAATAAAGGCACTACTTTTTATTTCAAAATACCTTACGAAAAGATTGATCACAAAAAATAACCCTGGTTTGGAGTAAAATAGTTTTATCTCAAACGTTTAAAAAGAATAAATTTTATTGAGATAAAAACAAAATAATTAAATCAGCATTTCCTAATTATTTATCTAATATCTGTTTAAGTTGTAATATGGTTTGCAAAGGATTTTGACTTTGAAATATAGTGCTACCTATTACAAACGCATTAACACCAAGTACAGAAAGTTTTTCAATGTTACTAAAATCAATACCTCCATCAACTTCTATTATGGTTTGTAAATTTTTCTGGTCAATTAATTGTTTTAGTTTCTGAATTTTATTAAACGATGATTGAATAAAATTCTGTCCACCAAAGCCGGGATTTACAGTCATATTTAACACTAAGTCAACATCATGAATTATTTCCTCAAGTGCTGAAACAGGTGTGTGTGGGTTAATAGCAACGCCAGCTTTAACACCTTTTGATTTTATATGTTGTATAGTTCTGTGTAAATGAATGCATGCTTCATATTGAACAGTAAGAATACTGGCTCCGGCCTCAATAAAGGCATCGATGTACTGGTCGGGATTCGTAATCATTAAATGAACATCAAGTGGCTTTTTAGCTATTGAAGAAATGGCTTCGACAACAGGCGGACCAAAAGTAAAGTTCGGCACAAAATGTCCATCCATAATATCTAAATGAATCCAATTGGCATTGCTCGAATTAAGCATCTCAATAGTTGCTCGTAAATCAATAAAGTTGCTGTTTAAGATGGATGGCGATAATATTTTTCCTGTCATTTTAAGTTCCAAAAAACGTTAATTATTCAAACAAAAGACTTACTTATGTTGCAAAATTCATTTGAATGCGCAAACGTACAAATTTTTTCGGTTTATGGCAACCTGTCATGCTTAAAGATTACTTTGTCTGGTAAAAAACTATTTAAAAGGTTCATCATAAATAAATAAAAAGGTCAAAAGTAAATCTTTATGCATTTTATTTAGACTATTTGTAAATAAGGTATTTTAATATAATTTTCTTTTTTCGATTTTTTAATTTCATTAACTTTGTAAGCGATAATTAGAACAATTACTTAAAATTTTGAACAATGGCTCATGTAATTTCAAACGATTGTACCGCATGTGGCACTTGTATAAATGAATGCCCTGTTGAAGCTATTTCTGAAGGTCAAATTTATAAAATTGATCCAGAAATTTGTACTGACTGTGGCGCATGTGCCGATGTATGCCCTGTAGGTGCTATATCGCCAGCATAAAGCTTGCTGGGCAACCAGGACATCATAAATCCCGCTACACTCAGATGTAACGGGATTTTTTTATGGTTTATACTTCGAAATTTTTAGAATCTGCTGATAATTATTGTTATTCATTAATTGAGACAGCGAAGTGCCCGTTTTTTTCACGTATTGATCAACAATACGATAACCAATCCATATAACAGCTCGTCCTGGTGATTTTTGACCAAAATCTTTAGTAAATGGTGCTTCGTCGATATACTTCTTTATTAGTTGAAAATCACTACTGAATAAGTGCTTTTTTGAAATAATATATTCCCACATGTGTGGTTCAAATTTTTTACACCACTCCAATTGCTCAGATGTTAGACCAAATACCAGTGAGTCGGCTTCGTCGGGCAATAAACTTTTTACAAAATGTATGACTTTGCCCTGATATATGATATGTGCAAGTAAGCTATTATCAATGGTATCATTAAATGGATATTGGGTCAGAGCCCATGCACGGGCACAATCGGCTGGTATAAATTCACGGCTCATTTTTTGTCGCATGTACCTTGGTAATCCTAGCATCTGGTAAAACTGACTTTGTTGACCCAGATATTTATCGAGCGATATACCAAGGATAGTATCGGTTGTAACCATTGATTGATTAAAACCCGAAATGTAAGTAATGAAAGTTGGTATATTTGCTTCCGGAAAATAATATTGATAATATCGAAAAGCTTTTTCGATTCGAGGAGCTATAACCTGGTCAAAATCAAAAAAAGTACTGTCGACTGCCTTTTTTACTTTATTTATGTTGAAGTCGGTGATAAAACTCAATAATAAATTTGGAAAAGCAGGGTTGTCAGGATCGCCTATTCGAATAATTTTATAGCTAAAAAGATCAAAAAATTCTCCGTATTTTTTTTTAATCGAAGCTATTGAATCAGAAAGGTGAGCATAATCAATATTAAACAGGTCTTTTTCAAATCTGTATACCTTAAAATGAATACTTACTTTACTTATATCAGGTTTTTCGTTCGATCTAATACATGCAATGAGAAAAAATACCAAAGAGAAAAAGATTAATCTTTTTACTATTGTTTTCATATAGTTAGTTACTTATTTTTTGTGGCGTACGATTTCAGTTTTGTCCTAACCAGCTTTCCTGAGGGGGTAAGGTCTGATTCTTTCCAGCCACCTAAAGCATTATTTCCTGGTTTGAGTGCAGCGGCCGATTCGTTTTTATCGTAAATAGCCCAATTGCAATGGCTTATTAGGTTTTCATCGAGAAAATTCCACCACCGATTTGCTTCTTCGTAATCAATAGGGCCATCGCCACTGGCTTCACAAACACCATATTCGGTTACAAAAATGGCTATACCACTGTTAAGTGCACGGGTAATTTTATCTCTTAACCATTGTTTATGAGTACTGGCATAATAGTGTGCTACATAAGCAATATTTTCGCCTTTGATTGGGTCCATTGCTGCTTCATCGACATCTTGCGACCATGTAGGCGTGCCACAGACAATGATATTGCGTTTATCGTATTTGCGAATTTCTGCAATTACAGCTTCGTGATAGGGTTTAATACTGTCTTTCCATGATATTTTTACTGGTTCATTGAAGGTTTCGTATATAATGTTGGGGAAAAGATTGTATTTCCGTGCTATTTCTCCAAAAAATTTTTTAGCAGCTTCTACATTCCGATTAGCATGATGGTCGTGCCAGTCGACAATTACATACATGCCTAAATCAATTGCTGCATGCATTACAGTTTCAATTTTGTATAGTTCCATGTCGGGGTGGGTAAGATAACCATCCATTTCAACTGCCATGGCTACACGCACCACGTCGCAATTCCAGTCGTCACGTAACCATTTAATGGTTTGGTAATTGTAATGCTTCGGAAACCATTGCGACCAGCATAATGACATGCCGCGTAATTGAACCGGTTTACCATCTTGCGCTACAATTTTATTGCCTTCAACTCGTAACCATCCATATTTTTCAACTGGAGTTTTGGTCTGTTGTTCTTGAGCAAGCAGATTGATATTTGTAATGAATAGAAAAATTAATAGGTGAAATGTGACTATTAATTTTTTCAAAATTTGATAAATCTTCGAATGCCAGGTTAAAAGATTTAACTTTAAAATTTGATAACCCGGATGTAAAATTGACTGATTCATAGGCGTGGGATTTAAAGTTATTAAATATGATAAAAAAAGCAGGCTATATATTATAACCTGCTACAAATATAAATTAATTTTCAAATGTCAATTTTGCCAATCGGTCTTATATTTTTGCAGAAATGCGTTTTTCTCTTTTTCTAATTTTGTGAGCTCAATACCTATTACTTTTTGGGCTTTTTCTTTTGTGCTAATATCGGGGATTTGCACCTCGCCCGTAAATCCTTTTCTGGCTAAAACTTTTGCTAATTGTAATCGAGCTTCCTGAGCCTTGTTGATTCCAGTTGAGATAATCCGCATTACTTCCAGCGGTGCATGAAATGATGCTCCATGGCTGGCAGCTGCAAAATCCCAGCGCCATTGGGCATGCCGAATATTAATAAGTATGGGTTCCATTTCTTTTTCGCTTACTCCTTTTTCCCACGCAACTTTTGCTTCGAAATGGGCGCGTACTAAAAGTTGAGCTAACTTATGTCTTTCTAAATTAATTTTTTCCTGTCGTTCGTATACATTTCGTCGGAGTTCTTCTTCACTTTCGCGATGACATACCTGACAGGTACGATTAATCTGAGCCAGGGGGCTTACAATATGATGACTGGTGAATTTTTGACCACCTTCATTAACATACGGCATATGGCAGTCGGCACATGATAGTCCCCTCTGGGCATGGATACCCATGGTATATAGTTCATAGTCGGGGTGTTGAGCCTTTAGCATTTTTGCTTTGCTAAGCGGATGAACCCAGTCCGAAAACTCAATTTCATCGTAATATTTTTCAATGCTATCGACAGTCATACCATTTTTCCACGGAAAAACCAGATATTTTCCCTGACCTTTAAAATAATACTCTACATGGCATTGGGCACAAACCAGACTGCGCATTTCTTGATGAGTGGCCTTAGTAATGTCGATACCCATTTGCTGAAATGCTTCTATTAATGCAGGACGTGTGATCTGCAAATTCATGGTTGCGGGGTCGTGGCAGTCGGCACAACCGATTGGATTCTTAATTTCACCTAAGAAGTCTGATAATTTTTTTTCATAAAATTGCGAAATACCTAATTTGTTCATCTGTTTTTGTACATCAGGACTTTTACATGTCCAGCAAGTGGCAGGCATAGGACCTTCACCAGCTTTCATGGGTGCGCCAATTCTTAATGATTTAATTACATCTTCAACAGCATAGTAATGACCTCTGCCCTGTTTGTAATCTTTACTAAATGGATAACCAGCCCATAAAATAACCATTTCGGGTTCTTTTTCAAGCATATCAATTTTTGCGCTACTATTAAATTTGCTATGAAATGTGGTATCCGATGTTTTTATATAGGTTTGGTATTCACGAGGATAATATTTGCCCCATTCTTCCCAACGGCCCTCAAAGGGCTGAATATCATTTTTCACTTTCGCTGCTATTACAGCTTCAGCGCGTCGCTCCATTATTGACGAAGCCAGTAGACCTAATAAAAATGTTCCAACCATGGTAACAAAAAATATTACCCATCCCATCCATGGTTTCTGACGAATTAAATCATTTATTGTAGGCATAGTTTTTACTATTTTAATTATTATTAAGTAATTTATTCAACCAATTGGGAACCGGACTACCTGGTAGCGGAACCATAATAGCTGATGTAGATGAAAGACTTTTAACACTTCCGTGTGGCACTTCGCGATGACAATCCCAACAGGCACGAGAATTAATTTTGCTTTCTTTTTTAGGGTCATTGACTGTTAGACTGGCAAAAAGTGATTGATGACACTTAAAACAATTGCTTGCCACAACTTTGTTTCCAGCTTCTTTCATTATAGTTGCTTGATCCTCGAGCCTCAGGGTAAAAATGGTAGCATGGCGTAAGCCATCGTTTGCTTTGAATAAGTACTTTTTAAAGAAATTATCGTGAGGCACATGACAGTCATTACAAACCATTTGCCGATGCGAACTATGTTTCCATGTAACATACTCGGTTGTCATTACATGGCAATTAATACATGCTTCAGGCTTATCCGATGCATACGACCATGCTCTGGAAATGTAAAATGCATATGCTGCAAATCCAATAGAAATGCCTGAGAGCATAATGGCTATAAATAGCCAATTTGACTGTGGCAGAAAGGTAAAAATCAATTTGCGAATAAACCTTATCATAGGTTTATATTTTAAAGTCTGAGTTTAAGTATTTGTCCCACAATCTCAGGAGTAATATTGGCATGTTCACCCAGATTATACCCACGTTCCTCGAAACGTTTTACAATTTTTGTAATAGTTTCCTCACCCACACCATAATCACTTAATCGGGTTTTAATTTGCATGGAATGGAAAAATGCCTCAGTAAGCAATATAATTTGATCAATATTTTTTTCATCTGGATTTGCTAATCCCCAAACATTTTTACCATAACGGATTAGTTTATCTTTTTTATGTTGACGCATTGCACTCATTACACCTGGTAAAACAATTGCCAGTGTTTGGGCGTGATCAATTCCATGAAATGCGGTTAGTTCATGACCAATTGCATGAGTAGCCCAGTCCTGAGGTACACCTGCACCAATTAAACCATTTAAGGCCATTGTGGTTGTCCACATAAATGTTGCTGCTAAATCATAATTGCGTCGGTCGCGCAGAACCTTGGGGCCTATATCAATAAGTATTCTGAGTAAACTTTCGGCATATGCGTCCTGTACTTCGGCCTGCACCGGGTAGGTTAAATATTGTTCCATTACATGCACAAATGCATCAATTACCCCATTGCTAATTTGAACATCGGGTAGTGTATAACAAACAGTTGGATCAAGTATCGAAAATACAGGTAATACATGCGGACTGCTGAAAGCCAGTTTTTCGGAAGTCGATTTTTTCGAAATAACGGCATTTCCGTTCATTTCTGTACCAGTAGCAGGTAAGGTTAAAATAGTACCCAGAGGCAACGCTTTTTCAATGCTGCTTTTACCTGTTAAAATAGTCCACGGGTCATCCTCAATGAATGCAGCCGCTGCAATGTATTTTGAACCATCAATTACTGAACCTCCTCCAACGGCTAAAATAAAATCGACTTGTTCACGCTTTACAATTTCTATCGCTTTTACTAAAGTTTCATGCGAAGGATTAGGCTCAATACCTCCAAACTCAATTACTTTAAAGCCTTTTAAGGTAGTTGTAACCTGCTCATAAATGCCATTACGTTTAATACTGCCTCCACCATAGGTGAATAAAATTGTGGTATTCTTGTCAATCAGCTGATTTAACTGAGAAATTTGTCCTTCTCCAAAAAGTATTTTAACCGGATTGTGAAATGTAAAGTTGTTCATAATCAATTTTTTTTATTAAATTTAATACAAGTTTTGGATATGCAAAAATAAAAAATAAATTTGAGTATTTTAATACCGAAATAAATAAATATTTATATTTGCAAAAAAAATTAATCTGTTACATATATCTTATATAAATATGTATATATTTGCATAAATATTATTTTTATGGGGTCACTTTCTTTACTCATTTTGTTTTTAAGTGGATTATTTTTTGCCGCCTTAGCCATTGGAATGGGTAATTTATTGTCGTATAAGCGGTATAATCCTATTAAAGGAGAACCATACGAATGTGGGGTTGAAACGCAGGGAGCCACATGGGTGCAGTTTAATGTAGGTTATTATTTGTTTGCTTTGGTATTTTTAGTATTCGATGTCGAAATTGTATTTATGTATCCCTGGGCGGTTGTTTATCGTGAGTTAGGCTTATTTGCTTTTATTGAAATTATCATATTTACTGTTTTCTTGTTTCTTGGATTAATCTATGCATATAAACGAAAGGCATTATCATGGATGTGAAAAATGATATTGAAGGCTTTCCGGGCGAGATATATCGAGATGAATCGGGTCAAACAAGTTTCATTATTACCCAGATTGATCGATTTGCCAATTGGGCTCGCAGTAATTCGCTGTGGCCTTTAGTTTTTGGCACCAGTTGTTGTGCTATTGAGATGATGTCGGCGGCATCGGCTAAATACGATTGGTCGCGATTTGGTTTTGAAGTTGCAAGGGCTACCCCACGTCAGGCCGATTTAATTATTGTAGCTGGTACTATATGCTTGAAAATGGCTCCGGTACTTAAACGGTTGTACGATCAGATGCCCGAACCAAAGTACGTAATTGCTATGGGAGCCTGCACTATTACAGGAGGACCCTTTATTGCCAATACCTATTCGGTGGTAAAAGGTGTCGATAAAATTATTCCTGTCGATGTTTATGTGCCAGGCTGTCCCCCTCGACCTGAAGCATTGCTATTTGGAATGATGCAATTGCAGGAAAAAATTAAAAAATCGAAAGCATTTGTAATTGACAAACCAAAAGATTAAACCTGTTAAGAATGGAACTATCAGACTGGATAAATGAAAATTTTGCTGGAGAAAACATTGCCATAAAACAGTTATTTCAATCCGAATGTATTGAGGCAGATCAAACCATACTCCCACAGTTATTAGTTAAGCTAAAAACCGACACTAGTTTAAGTTTTAACATGTTGGTTACTATAACAGCTATTGATCGCAAAGAATATTTTGAAGTATTTTATCATTTGCGTTCGACTTCAAATAATAAGCAGTTATTTATTCTGGTTCGTTTAAATGATAGGGAAAATCCTGTATTGCCTTCAATTACGAACCTATGGAAATCGGCTGAATTGTTTGAGTTAGAGGTATATGATTTATTTGGAATAAAATTCGAAGGGCATCCAGATCTGCGACGACTTTTTAATCCTGACGATTGGCAAGGATATCCACTCCGAAAAGATTATGTTCCGGCCGAGGTAGCAGATCAATATCTGGCAACTCATAATCAACTTTTAAAATAACTAAATCAGAATAGAAAAAAATTCTATATGGCAGTTGAAATTGAAAAGGTGGATACAGGTGTTGAAGATGAGTTTGTTATCAATGTGGGTCCCCAGCATCCTTCGACACACGGTGTTTTGCATTTGCAAATTAAGTTAGATGGTGAAAAGGTCGTTGACTTAAAACCTTTTCTGGGATATATCCATCGGGGTATTGAGAAAATGAGCGAATCGCTCACTTATAAGCAGTTTATATATCTTACAAGCCGCATGGATTACCTTTCGGCTCATATTAATAATCAAGCCTGTTGTTTGGCCATTGAAAAAGGTTTACAAATTGAAGCACCCCCACGTGCAAAAGTAATTCGTACACTTATGGCCGAACTTACTCGTCTGGCATCGCATCAATTATGGTGGGGTTCAACAGGACTTGACATGGGAGCCGTTTCTCCATTCTTTTATGCTTTTCGCGAAAGAGAAATGATTCTCGAAATATTTGAAGAAACTTGTGGCTCGAGACTTACCATGAATTATTGTGTGCCAGGAGGTGTAATGAATGATTTGCATCCCGACTTTATTCGTAAAGTAAAAGAACTGGTAAAACAATTCAAAACCAACATTAACGAATACGATGAACTTCTTACAGGAAATCCAATATTTCAGTCACGTACCAAACAAATTGGCATTTTAACCCGTGAACAAGCTATTGATTATGCGTGTACTGGTCCAGTTGCCAGGGCATCGGGTGTTGAATGCGATGTGCGCAAAAAAGAACTATACGATGCTTATGGTATGGTCGATTTTAAAGAAATAATTTATCATGGAGGCGATTGTTTTGACCGTTATCGGGTTCGAATTGATGAAATGAAACAGTCCATGCACATTATTGAACAGCTTATTGATAATATACCTGCAGGCGAATTTCGTGCAAAACTCAAAGGTGTTGTTAAACTTCCGGTGGGTGAGTTTTATCAGCGTGTTGAAACAGCCCGTGGTGAGTTGGGCGTTTATATAGTAAGTGATGGAAGTACTAAGCCTTATCGGATCAAATATCGAACACCTAATTTTTCAAATCTTGGAGCACTAAAACCAATAACCATTGGTTCTAAAATAGGTGATTTGATTGCCATAATGGCTTCGCTCGACTTAATTATTCCCGATATTGATAGATAAAATTGAAAAAAGATATGATGGAAACAATTCACAATAGCTTTGTTCAATGGTTTGGATATGCAGGTGCCATTATTGCCGAATCGGTGCTGGTGGGTATAATTATGATAATGTTGGTGGTGATAATGGCTGTTATTATGATTTACATGGAGCGTAAAATTGCTGCTTTTATGCAATTACGATTAGGCCCTATGCGAGTAGGTAAATGGGGTACATTACAGGCATTTGCCGATGTTTTTAAATTATTACTGAAGGAGGAATTGGTACCTACTAATGCCGATAGGTTTTTATTTCGTTTGGCACCATATATAGTTCTTACTGTGAGTTTTCTGGCTTTTGCTCCTTTTGCTTTTGCACCGGGTATTCAATTATGGGATATGAATATAGGAGTTCTATATGTGACAGCTATATCGTCGGTAGGTGTAATAGGTATACTTATGGCTGGTTGGGCCAGTAATAACAAATACTCACTCCTGGGAGCCATGCGCAGTGGTGCACAAATTGTAAGTTACGAGCTTTCGGCAGGCATGTCAATTATTACCATGGTGATGTTGAGCCAGTCAATGACCGTATCTGGTATTATTCAGTCACAAGCCGAAGGTTGGTGGATATGGCGTGGACATATACCTGCATTAATTGCTTTTCTGGTATTTGCTATTGCCAGTACAGCTGAACTTAATCGTGCGCCTTTCGATTTAGCTGAAGCCGAACAGGAACTCACTGCTGGTTTTCATACCGAATACTCAGGCATGCAATTCGCTATGTTTTTCCTTGCCGAGTATACCAATATGTTTATCATTTCTATGCTTGGAACTACTTTGTTCCTGGGTGGTTGGATGCCTTTCCATATCCCCGGACTCGATGGATTTAACCAGCTAATGGATAAAATACCTGCAATGGTCTGGTTTTTTGGAAAAGTTTTTATTAGTATTTTTATCATCATCTGGTTTCGTTGGACTTTTCCTCGTCTTCGTATTGACCAGCTTTTAAAGTTAGAGTGGAAATATCTGTTGCCTATAAGTATTGTAAATTTAATTATTGCTTCGTTTTTAGCATATATGGGTTGGATTTTTTAAAATAGCTTTAATGATTAAATTATGAATAGTGCGGTTCGTTATTTTTCATCGATTTATAAAGCTATAGTGGCTTTATTAAGAGGTATGAAGCTTACGGGTTCATATTTTATGCGACCCAGTAAAATATTAACACAACCATATCCCGAAAATCGCGACACTCTGTATATTCCAGCAGCTTTTAAGGGTAGGGTAGTTATGCCTCATGACGAAAATAATGAACATCGATGCACAGCCTGTACTCTTTGTCAAATGGCCTGCCCTAATGGTTCAATACAAATTATTTTTAATACAATTGAATTATCAGATGGTAATAAGAAAAAAGTATTGGATAAATGGGTATACAATCTTGGAAGCTGTACCATGTGTGGATTATGTGTCGAGGCCTGTCCCAGTGATGCCATTAAAATGGATAACTCTTTTGAACTCAGTGTTTATAAAAAAGATATTTTAATCTATAATCTGAATAAACCCGGTTCCAAGTTAAAAGAAAAGCAACCAGTGACGAATAAAAATGAATAATTGTATGACTGATCTGAATTTACCTACTATTCTTTTTTATGGAATTAGTTTAATTGTAGTAATACTAGCATTTTTAACGGTTGTTTGTCGACGTATTTTTCGTTCGGCAGTATTTCTGCTGTTCGCATTGCTTGGTATAGCAGCTATTTACTTTATGATGGACATGGAGTTTGTTGCTGCTTTGCAAATCATAGTTTATGTCGGAGGCATAGTGGTACTTATTATTTTTTCGATTTTTCTTACTCATCAAACGGGTCAAAAATTACCACGAAAATTATTGAAACGAATTATACCCGCAGCAATTCTGGCTATTGCTGGTTTGTCTTTTGTTATATATACTTTATTGGGCACTTATATTCCTGCCAATACTACTTTAAAAGTCGATAACAGTATTGAACAAATTGGACGACAATTGCTTGATTACCAAAAACATGGATATGTATTGCCTTTTGAAATTGTAAGCGTACTGCTATTGGCTGCTTTAATTGGTAGTATTGTAATTGCTCAGCGTTCCAGAAAAGTAAATGAATAACTAAATTATTATTGATATGTTGCAAAATATACCTGTAGTTCATTTTGTTATATTAAGTGCTATTTTGTTTTTTATAGGGATATATGGTTTTTTTACCCGTCGAAATCTTATTACCATGCTTATTTCAGTTGAACTGATATTGAATAGTGTAAATATTAATTTTATTGCTTTCAATAAATATCTTTTTCCTGAGCAATTAGAGGGGACTTTCTTTACTTTATTTATTATAGCCATTGCAGCAGCTGAGGTTTCGCTTGCTATTGCAATTATAATTAATTTGTATCGGAAATTTAAAACCGTTGATATTGAAGACGTTAATACAATGAAATATTGAAGTAAATTATTTGATTAATTTGAAGAATATTAAGTAGGCAACAAACATGTATGCGAAGAAACACACAAGATAATGAAAATAGCAAATAAGTAAGTTCTATGCTACCTTAAACAAAAAATTATACTTATATGAACTTAAATGTGATAGCTGGTATTTTAATTCTTTCACCCTTAGTCTCTTTCGTGTTACTTGCCTTGTTTGGCAAAAAAATGAAAATAATTCTTAGCAGTGCAATTGGAACAGTATCAGTAGGTATTTCTTTGGTTGCTGCTCTTTATGTGGCTTATGAATATTTTTTTATTTCAGGACAAATTGAGGGAGTATACCAAACAATTATCTTAAACCAATACAACTGGTTACAATTTAATAACAGCATAGCTATTAACATGGGAATGATAATTGACCCAATATCGGTTATGATGCTGGTGGTTATTACACTTATATCGTTAATGGTCCATATTTACAGCATTACATATATGCTGGGAGAAGATCGGTACAGCACTTATTTTGCCTATCTATCGTTGTTTACTTTTTCAATGCTGGGTTTGGTTTTATCGGTCAATATTTTGCAGATGTATATTTTTTGGGAATTGGTTGGAGTTTCGTCCTTTTTGCTGATTGGGTTTTACTTTACTCGTCCATCGGCAATTGCAGCCGCCAAAAAAGCTTTTATTGTAACCCGATTTGCCGATTTAGGTTTCTTAATTGGAATTTTAATTGTTAGTTATGGTGCACAAACCCTCGAAATACCAACACTCATTGACCGTTTAACAAATTTTCATGCAGGATATCTGTCAACTCTTAAAACAACTACTATTGCTGGTTTTTCGGCCATTTCAATTGCAATGTCGTTAATTTTTATGGGAGGAGCTGGTAAATCGGCAATGTTTCCATTACACATCTGGTTACCCGATGCAATGGAGGGTCCTACACCTGTGTCGGCTCTTATTCATGCAGCTACCATGGTAGTGGCAGGAGTTTATCTGGTAGCCCGGTTATTCCCTATATATGCCATTTCTGTGCCCGATGTATTAACTGCTGTAGGATGGATTGGTGTGATTTCAGCATTTCTGGCAGCTATTATTGCTTGTACACAAACCGATATTAAACGAGTATTAGCTTATTCTACCATTTCTCAAATTGGATTTATGCTTTTTGCTTTAGGTGTGGCTCAGTACGGAAATGAAGGAGGCATCGGATATACTGCTTCCATGTTTCATTTGTTTACTCATGCTTTTTTTAAAGCTTTACTGTTCCTTGCTGCCGGCATAGTTATTCATGCAGTGCACAGCAACGAAATTTCTGATATGGGTGGGTTACGAAAAGTGTTACCCATTACCCATATACTGTTTCTTTTTGCTACACTCGCTATTTCGGGTATTCCGCCATTTGCCGGTTTTTTCAGTAAGGAAGCCATTTTAACAGCAGCTCATCATGGAAATGCCGGAATATTTTACATAGGTTTGATAACAAGCTTCTTAACAGCTTTTTATATGTTTCGATTGTATTTTAAAGTATTCTGGCACAAAACAACACATGTACATCACGCGCACGAATCATGGGGTTTAGTTATACCTATTATTATTCTGGGTATTGGGACTATTTTTTCTGGATTTATACCATTCGAAAAATATGTGTCGGCTACACTTCAACCTCAGGATTGGGAATTCCATTTAAACGAAGCAATTATACCAGTTTCTCTGGCTATTATTGCTATATTTTTAGCTGGTTTATTATTCCAGAAGCAGAATCAATATCCACAAAAAATAACTGGTATTTTTAAAAGTATATATCGTTGGGCGTATCGAAAATTTTATTTTGATGAACTATATATTTTCATTACTAAAAAAATTATATTTAATCTGATAGGAAAGCCAATTGCATGGTTCGACCGAAATGTGGTTGATGGTTTTATAAATAGTTTTGCATTTATATCAGAATATACCTCAAATGCCATAAAAGGAATGCAATCGGGCAATCTACAAAGTTATGCCATGTATTTTCTGGGCGGTACTATTGCTATTGGTTTAATTGTCATGTATTTATTTAGCGTATAAACAAATATTGATATTATATGAAGCTGGCTTTATTGGTTTTGATTCCATTGGTAACCTCAATTTTTCTTTTATTATTCAGAAGCCCAAAAAGTATTAAAATTACTGCGCTTCTGGGCAGTGTGGTGCAGTTAATATATACTGTAGCGTTAACAATAAGTTACATAAAATATCGGCAAGCAGGATTTGATGAGTTATATTTATTTCAAGCAAGTATTGATTGGTTCCCCGCACTGAACATAGCATTTGGTGTTGGAGTTGATGGTATTTCACTTACCATGATAGTTCTCACTGCTATGGTTGTGGTTGCAGGAATTCTTGTTTCGTGGCGCATAACCGAAAAAGTAAAAGAGTTTTTCTTTTTAATCATGTTTCTCAGCCTGGGTGCATATGGATTTTTTATTTCCACCAATTTATTTGTATTGTTTTTCTTCCTTGAATTAGCTGTAATTCCTAAATATTTACTTATTGGCATCTGGGGCAGTGGTAAAAAAGAATATAGTGCTATGAAACTGGCGCTTATGTTAATGGGTGGTTCGGCAACTGTATTTTTAGGTTTATTAGGCTTTTACTATTTTTCGGGCAAATATGGCATAATTCACACATGGAATATTAGTGAATTATCGTCAATACACTTTCCGATAGAAATTCAACGAGTATTATACTTGCTTACTTTTACTGGTTTTGGGGTGTTTACAGCACTTTTTCCTTTTCATACGTGGGCACCCGATGGACACTCATCGGCACCTACCGCAGCTTCTATGTTTTTAGCTGGTATTTCCATGAAATTAGGTGGTTATGGATGCTTGCGGGTGTCGACATATCTTTTGCCTGAGGCTGCTCAGGAATTATCGTGGATATATATTATACTAGCTGCCATAGCCATATTTTATGGCGCATTTGCCACTATGATGCAAAAAGATTTAAAATACATGAATGCTTATTCGTCGGTAAGCCATTGCGGTTTTGTAATTCTTGGTATTGCTATGCTAACCCGGGCAGGAATAATGGGAGCTGTTATGCAAATGATTTCTCACGGCATAATGACAGCTCTTTTCTTTGCCGCAATTGGAATGATTTACGAACGAACACACACTCGTATGGCACATGAATTGGGGGGTATGCTTAAACAAATTCCTTTTATTAGTTCAGCCTTTATTATAGCCGGGTTATGTTCATTAGGATTGCCGGGTTTTAGTGGTTTTGTATCGGAGGTAACCATATTTATTGGGTCATGGGAAAGAACCGGTTTATTTTATAGAACGGCCACTATTATCGCTACCGCTTCTATTGTAGTTACGGCTGTTTATATTTTACGAGCCATAGGTACAGCCATATGGGGAGTTGTTGGTAATAAAGAATACCTTCAATTATCTGATGCTACGTGGCAAGAAAAAGCTGCTGCTATCTTGCTCATTGCAGGTATCGTAATTATTGGAATTTTTCCGTTTATTCTTACGCAAATAATTGCATCCGATACCGATCGTATAATTAGCGTGCTAATTAAATAACCATAATAAATGTATTGCAAATTATATTTTTTCTTTTGAATTAGAACGATTTTAAAATAATGACTATATGAATATATCTTCGCTCATGCTTATGCGCTTTGAATGGATTTTAACACTATTCATTCTGGTTCTAATTATTTTAAGATTAGTTGAACGTGATGATAAAAAATGGCGTATACAGCCTATTGCTATTAGTTTGCTATTACTTAATCTTTTCGTGGGATTTCTTCCTTTAGATACAGATAAAATTTTTGATGGGTTCTTTGTTAATAATCCTCTTATACACTTGCAAAAAAATATATTAAACTTTGCACTGCTTCTTATTGCATTAAGTGCTTCCAATTGGATAGAACAGGCTCAAAATCGGTTTGAGTTTTATATTCTTCTATTAACCAGCATGCTAGGGGTATTTTTAATGTTGTCGAGTGGGCATGTTCTGCCTTTATACATTGGTCTTGAAATGTCGACTATTCCGTTGGCTGCATTAGCTAACTTTGAAACTCAAAGAAAACAATCGGCCGAAGCCGGGCTTAAACTTATATTACTTTCGGCATTTTCGACCGGGATTTTACTTTATGGCATTTCACTTCTTTATGGTAGTATTGGAGACTTACATTTCGATGCTATACGTAATGGATTAACTTTAACTCCATTGAATATCTTGGCTTTTGTTTTTATTCTCTCGGGATTTGCCTTTAAAATGTCGGCTGTTCCATTTCATTTATGGACCGCCGATGTATATGAAGGTGCCCCCGTAGCAGTTACTAATTATTTGGCAGTTATATCAAAGAGTTCTGTTGTTTTTGTTATGTTTAATGTATTGTACTATTTGTTCGGTACGCTTTCCAATGTATGGCTTATTTCTATATCCATATTATCGGCCCTTAGCATGACAATCGGAAACCTTTTTGCTTTGCGACAACAAAATATCAAGCGTTTATTAGCTTTCTCATCTATATCGCAAGTAGGCTATATGCTGGTTGCATTTGTTGGCATGTCATCTCATTCGGTAGCTTCGGTACATTATTTTGTATTAATTTATGCACTCAGCAATATTGCAGCATTTGCAGTTGTGGGAGCAATCGAAAAATCGACCAGTCAAGCAGATTTAAATGCATTCAGTGGCCTTTATTTGCAAAATAAAAAATATGCTATTTATATGGCTATTGCATTGTTTTCATTAGCTGGAATACCTCCTACAGCCGGATTTTTTGGTAAATTATTTCTTTTTACAGCAGGAATAAACGAACACCTGTATTGGTTGTTAGTTATAGCAGCCATTAATCTGGTACTTTCGTTATATAATTACTTACGTGTTGTTAAAATTATGTTTATCGATAAAGTAAGCATCACTTTTTCTATTGCTAAAAACAAATTTGTGGATATTTCACTGGTGGTTTGTGTAATAGGAATAATAATTCTTGCTTATTATTCGACACTGTATAATTGGGTAATTAGTTTAGGTAATGTTTATTTTTAAATAATTCCTTCAATTAAAATTATCAATTTGTATATACATTCATTCATTTCAATCAAATGAATGAATGTATATTATATGCTTATTTAACTAACTTTAAATTCATTAAACAAGTGTATGATAATTTTATTTTATGATTTTGTATCGTCGGGTTACATTATTTTCTCCTTTAATTTCAAGTATATAAAGGCCACTGGCAAAATTCGATATGTCAATGCTAAGCTGAGTGCTTTGATTTAACTTGCCCAACTTTTTGACTGCAATTAAATTTCCTAATGTATTAAATAGTCGAAACTCATACGATTCGGGATTTGTAGTACTTATTTGAATTGTAATTTTATTGGCATCGGAATTCACATAATATTTTCCTGACGGATTAGCAGCAGGAATATAAGAAACGTTGGTTTTATAACTTTTTACCAGCTTGAGGTCACCAAAAACCGATGCATTAAAATAACTGATGTTTCTTTCGTTATCGGTATTGCCGGGCACATATTTCGAACCGTACATATTTTGTCGGGTAGTACCTTTATCATTATCGTTGTAGGCTATTGACCAACCCATCAGTTTGTTTTCAGTTAAAACTACCGGGGTATTTTCGCCTCCATATACATAAGTATCGTTAAAAACCTTCATTTCATACTCATAATGGTATAGGTGGTGTCCGACTTTTTTCATCTTGTAATTGATATGATCGTCGAGTCGCTGCCAGCCATACGATCCGTTGGCATAACAAACGTGTCCAGAGGTGTCCATATGATAAGCAATGGCTTTATATGAATTGGAATAATTTACATCGCGCGAGTAGTTTTCGTCAATAAAAATTTCGGTACAGTCGTAGTTATATATATTTGTGCATACATCTTGAACTCCGGGGGCTTGCAGCCGAAGTGAATCGTCGGTAATTTCAATAAGTATATACAGGCGTTGGCTTGTCCATAAAACTTTAAAACGTCCTGCGTAATCGTTGCTATTTACCAGCGGTCCAATCCAACGTTGATCAATAGGAGCCCATACAGCTTTTAACCAACAGCTATCATTTCCAATTCCGTCAATAACAGGTATAGTATCGGTATATAATGCTTCGTAATAACCCTGAGGCCAGTTCTGGGGTTCAATAGCATTAACCATGTTAAACAGAATACTGAATAAAGCCAATAAAGTAATATTTCTTTTCATTATGAGTTAATTTTTATTTTTTTAAAGAACTAATTAATCTGGTGAAACCAACGATAACCAGTATAATTCCCACAATAGTTATCATAACAGAAGCACCAATGTAACTAATGGTATCCAGTTTTTCATTTTCAGAAATAACTTTGTTTGCTCCCAATATTGAGCCAAATATAACAAATATTCCTACAATGATTGCCAGAATGGAAATAATTTGAATTTGTTTTGTTTCTGTAGCTTTGTAATAGGGTGTTTTACGAAATTGATTAAAACGCATACTGGCATGCATGCGAGCACGTGATCGTATTCGTTCGCGTTCTTTAGCCAGCCACTCGTCGATTATAGTTTGTGCTTCACGATTGGTTGTTTGTTTTTCATAGGAACTACTTTGATTTTGTTCCTGGAGCTTTAATTTTCTGGTTAAATATTCATAGGCTTCAGTAATGGCTATGAATTTTTCCTGAGCATCGGGCAGTTTACTTACATCGGGGTGATATTTTTGTGCCAATTTTCGATATGCACGCCTAACATCGTCGATTGTCGCGTTTCTGTCTAATTGTAATATGGAATAATAATCAGGCAATGGGTGAAATTATTTGTTTTACACGTTTATAAAGTTATCAATTTTTTTAAGATTTTAAAAATAGCAATTGGGAATTAAGTAGTTAGTCACGTAATCGTTTATGCCATCTTCAAGTGTAGTAAAAGGTAATGTATATCCAATACTACGAAGTTTATTCATATTGGCTTCAGTAAAGTACTGATATTTATCGCGAATATCGATTGGAGTATCAATAAATTCGATATTTTCGGGTACATTCATAGCCTTAAAAGTAGCACGAGCCAGATCCAGAAATGTACGGGCTTTGCCAGTTCCTACATTGTAAAGTCCGCTATACTTACGTTGTTGCATTAAAAACAAAATAACATTTGCAACATCCTTAACATAAACAAAGTCACGTAGTTGTTCACCATCTTTATAGTTGGGGTGATGCGATCGGAAAAGTTTCATTTTTCCTGATTCTTTAATTTGATGAAATGCATGAAAAACCACCGATGCCATTCGTCCCTTATGATATTCATTAGGCCCATATACATTAAAAAATTTCAGTCCAGCCCAAAAGTATGGCTGATTGTTCTGTTCTATTGCCCATTTATCGAATTCATTTTTTGACTCCCCGTAAGGATTTAATGGTTTTAATTTTTTAACTATTTCGTGCGAATCGTCGTATCCATATTCGCCATTTCCATAGGTAGCAGCCGATGATGCATAAATTAATGGTAAACCATACTTTGTGCATAGTTCCCAGATTTTTTTTGAGTAATTGAGGTTCAATTCGTCGAAAATCTTTTTATTGAATTCGGTAGTATCGGTGCGTGCGCCTAAATGAATGACAATTTGTATAAACTTATGATTTTCCGTTATCCATTCGAAGAGATGATCGCGATGAACTAACTGCGAATATTTTTTATTAGTATAATTATATTGCTTATCAGTCTTCGAAAAATCGTCGACCAGTACCAGATCGTAGTAGCCTGATTGATTGAGCTTTCCGGCGACAACACTACCTATGAATCCTGCAGCTCCTGTAATAACTATCATGGTGAAATTAATTTTTGAACAAATATACATGAAAAAACATTTTTCATTGAAATAATTAAAAATTCCCTTTTTTAAAAGAATACTCAAAAAAAGATGAGAAGTATATAAAATTTTAAACGAGATTATAATAAAATTGTCTCGTAAGTTTTATTGAATGATATTTTACATCAAGAGCATGAAAAAAAAATTTTGAGATGCACTTTTATATAAATTCATACATTTTTTGTGAACATAAACAAGAATTTAATCCTTTTATTCAACCAATTGGGGCTGTGCCATTGTTGTATGAAAAAGATAGTAAAACAATTATAAAAAAATCTACTTTTTAGGCGAATTAACGTGTATGTAATTGTTGTTTTTATGATATTCAGCTCAAAATAATTAAACTGTTTTAACTTTAAGTTAAAACTTCAAATATTTTTTTTCGTGATGAAATGTAATGGATCAGGAACAGAAGGCTTCCGCATAAACTCATAAAACTTGCTATTGATATAGCAGAATAATAAAAACCAGTGAGATCATATAAAAGTCCGCCGATTAATGGGCCAAAAATACCAGCTATTGCATAACCAAGAAACACGTAGGGATAAATAATTCCAAGATTTTTCACACCATATACTTGAGCAGTTTCTTTGGCAAAAAGTACAAAATTTCCTCCAAACCCAAATCCAATGAACGTAGACAGGATTAAATACCAGGTATCAGTCAATTCAATTATGTTCAAGGAAAAAATTGAAAGTGATTGGAATAGTAAAGCTAAAAAAATACTAAAACTTGCGCCTATATGGTCACTTAAATAGCCCCAAATTAATCTGCCCGTAAAATTTGCAATGGCAAATAGCGATACACCTAAAATTAAGATATGATTTGAAATTTTATATTGTCCTCCAATTAGCTTTAAGCTGCCAATTATAAGAAGTCCGGCAAATGTACCCAGGAAAATTCCCAAAAAAAGCTTTATGAATATTTTTGATTTTATGCTTTGTGATATTTTTATCTGTTCAGATTTATTATCAGAAGGAATATTAACTTGAAAAATTAGATTAGATATAACTATTATAATTAAGCCATAACTCACACCGATTATTTTTATTAACTCCAGAATACCAAAACCTTTACTTAAAAAATGTTCAGATAAATTCGATAATACTACAGCCCCTAAACCAAATCCAGCGGCAGCAATTCCTGTAATAAGTCCTTTTTTTTCAGGAAACCATTGTACGGGTGTAGTAAGTGAAACCCAGTAGCCAAAACCTGTGGCAATACCAGCAAACATACCAATACCTATGAAAACCTGAATAAAATTACCGTTGGAATAACTTGCTAATATGTAACCAATTAAAAACAAAAGTCCTGCTATGTGACCAAAATATTTATGTTTGATGGTTTTACTTAATTTTCCAACAAATATCATGGTAATAGGGAATATGGCTATTAAGACACCAAATATCAATTGTGATTGAGATCTTGAAAAACCATATGAATTAATTAATTCAGATGCAATTATACTCCATGCGTAGACTCCTCCAATACAAAGCATTATAATGAATGATGCGATTAATGTTAAATATTTTTTCATTTTTTGAGTTTATTTAACAATTTGAAATTTAGACTAAAAGTAATATTAAGTTTTAAATATATAAAACTTATATACTTAATAAAAAGCACTTTTTTAATTAGAAAAATAAACTACATGTTAATTAATGAGAGATTATTGATTTAAACTTTTGGATTTTAGAATTACTTGTTCTTTCATTTCTTCTTTAAATCGAATAAGTTTTTCGAGTATAGATTTATCTTTAGCCGATACGATTTGCGCTGCAAGTATACCTGCATTTTTTGCTCCGTTCAGAGCAACTGTAGCGACAGGCACCCCGCCTGGCATCTGTAAAATAGATAGAACAGAATCCCAACCATCGATTGAATTGGTTGATTTTATTGGAACGCCAATTACCGGTAAGGGAGAAATTGCTGCAATCATTCCAGGCAGATGAGCAGCTCCACCAGCTCCTGCGATAATTGCTAAAATACCACGCTTATGAGCATTTGATGCAAATTCATAGAGCTTATCAGGGGTACGGTGGGCCGATACAATATCAATTTCGTATCCAATGCCAAACCTTTTGAGCATTTCAGCTGCTTGTTCCATAATGGGCAAATCAGAATCTGACCCCATTACTATGCTAACTAATTTTTCCATGATTTTACCTTTACTAATTGTTTAACTTTTTCTGCCTTTTTAATTGCATCTTCCAGTGATGATGATAAAACAGTAACATGCCCCATTTTACGAAATGGTTTGGTAATACTTTTTCCGTATAAATGTATTTTAACGCCTTCAATAGCGAGGCATTCTGTAAAACCTTCATACATTACGGGTCCTTCATATCCTTCAGCACCCAACAGGTTTATCATAACCGATGGAAGTATTATTTGTGTATTTCCTAGAGGTAAATTAAAAATGGCACGTAAATGTTGTTCATACTGTGAAGTCAAATTACTTTCAATAGTGTGATGCCCACTGTTATGAGGTCGAGGAGCAATTTCGTTTACAATAACATTTCCTTTCGAATCAACAAAAAACTCTACTGCCAGTAATCCTTCCAGATTTAATGATACAATTAGCTTAGTAGCTACACTGATTGCCTTCTCAGACTGTTCGGTTGTTAAAGATGACGGACAAATTATTTTATCTACAAGGTTTGCGTTTGTATCAAAAACCATTTCTACGGGTGGATAACATTTAACTTCGCAATTTTTGTTTCGTGCAACTATTACAGATATTTCTTTTTCGATGTCAATTTTTTCCTCAATTACTGAAGGACCCTTTAAAAGTTTCTCCAGTTCGGTTTTATTGTTTATAACTGCTACCCCACGCCCATCATAACCGCCTTTTCGTAACTTTTGAACAAATGGAAACTGAATTTCGCCTTTCTCTAAAGCTGTTAAAATGTCTTTATCTGTATCATAAATTAAGAAAGGAGCAGTTGGAATTTCATTTTTTTGATAGAATTGTTTTTGTAATCCCTTGTCCTGAATTAATTCCAATATACTGGGATCAGGTACAATTTTTAAACCTTCTGATTTGAGTTGCATTAATGCATCAATATTCACATTTTCAATTTCAAAGGTAAGTATATCAACCATTTTTCCAAATCGATATACTGAATCAAAATCTATGTTACTACCTTTTACATAATATGCGGCTATATTTCTTGCCGGACAACTTTCATCATTGTCTAATACATAAGATATGATATTCCATTTACTGGCCTCTTGAATAAGCATTTTTCCAAGTTGACCTCCTGCAATAATTCCAAGTTTCAAATTTGATGTCACTAATCTTTCCATCTAATCCGTTTTTTTATGTTGTATAACGTACCCTGTATCATTTCGTTATTTAATGAACAAAAGTATTAGAAAGAAGTGACATTTGCAATATTGAAAAAATTGTAAAGAACAAAGTTAGATTAGCATATATTATAGATTAAACAACATTATTTATATGAAAATTATTATGTTATGAAAAAGATTATGTAAAAATCAGATATTCAATAACTTAAAAACGAATTAGTGTTTAATTATAACAAAATCAGCGTGGTTTTTAAAGTAACTTATTTGGTATTTTAACGTAAAAATCATAAATTTCGGCGATATTTTCGAATAATAAGATTATAACTAATATTTAAGAGTAAATAGAATTCGTATTTTTGCTGCACGTAATTGTTAGATAAATTTTTAGTTTGATAACGTTATCAATATAATAATATGAAGCAAGCATCTTTATTAGAGGGCGCATGGCATGGGGAAAAAACCAGTACTATGAATATCTCCATTTTTAAAAAGATATGCTGGTTTTGCGTGTTCACATTCTTGTTATTATTTAATCAGGTAAATCTGATATCTCAGCCATTGGGTATTGATAATATAACAACTGATTCGGTTAGTTGCAACGGAGGTTCAGATGGTAAAATTACAGTTACCATTTCTGGTGGAATTCCGCCTTATATTTATGTGTTAAATCAAATTGTACCTGTTGGTGGACCATGGTCTATTGGACCTACAAATAGTACTTCTGCTCAGTTTACTAATTTAACAGCAGGTTTGTATCAGATTACGGTAGTTGATGACAATGGTTCAGGAGACGTAGTTGGACAATATGCAACTGTCAAACAACCTGCAATACTTAAAGTCGACCCCAATGCAATTCCTAATAGTTTTTGTGAAGGTGTAAATACACAATTAAATGGAAATCCAACCGGTGGAAATGGTGGCTTTACTCACATTTGGTCAGGAACAGGCGCTATTTATCTCGATAGAACAGACATTGTAAACCCTATATTTAATTGTAATATACCTGGAAGTTATACATTAAAATATAAAGTGGTTGATTATAAAGGATGTGCTGATAGTTTAGAAAAAAATATTACGGTATATCCACTACCAATAGTTACATTTGGAGGATCTCTGACTCCACAATGCGCAAATAGTACAACTTATGCCTTAAGTGGAGGTTCTCCTGCCGGAGGTGTTTATAGTGGTCCTGGTGTATCGGGCAACAATTTCAATGCTTCAGCTTCAGGTGGACCGGGTACTAAGATTATTACATATACATATACCGACGCAAATGGATGTTCGAATAGTGCTACCAACACCATTGATGTTCTTGCATTGCCCACGGCATCAGCCAGCAATAATGGTCCGGTATGTGAAGGTACTACATTACAATTATTTGGTTCTGGTTCAGGTACCGCACCAATTGGATATAGCTGGTCAGGACCCAGTTTTACAAGTACTCAGCAGAATCCTATTGTTTCAGCTTCGGCAACTACGGCCATGTCGGGAACGTATACGCTTACTGTTACCGATGGAAATGGTTGCCAGAACACTGCTACTACCGATGCTACAGTAGTTGCTCAGCCAGCAGCCCCTACTGGTTTAACTGCCCAAACTCGTTGTGGTAATGGTCCTTTAAGTTTTAATGCGTCGGCAGCTAACCCAGTTGATAGCATTCAATGGAGCCTTGACGGTAGTACTGTAATTTTTACGTCTGAAACTCCCTCAGTATATACAACAGGGGTTTTAACGGCACCAACTACTATTAACGTATATGCACGAGTTAAAACCAAAAATGGTGGATGTTTGAGCAATTGGGCAAATACTACGGGAACCGCATATTTAAATCCAACTCCTACGGCTTCTTCAAATTCCCCGGTATGTGTAGGCAGTAGTTTAACCCTTTCTGCTCTTCCGAATGGAATGACAAGTTATTCATGGACTGGGCCAGGTTTTACAAGTACTCAACAAAATCCTTTAGTTACTGCTTCTGCTACTCTGGCAAATGCAGGAACATACACAGTTACTGTTGTTGATGGAAATGGTTGTTCGGGAAGTGCAAATACCAATGTAACAGTTAACCCATTGCCTAATGCATTTAATGTAACTGGAGGAGGTAGTTATTGTGCCGGAGGTAGTGGTGTACCTGTAGGTTTATCGGGTTCACAGGTGGGTGTTAATTATCAACTCCGACGAGACGGAGTAGATATTGGTTCGCCTGTTGCTGGAACGGGCTCCGCCATTAGTTTTGGTTCTCAGACAGTAGCGGGTACATATACTGTGGTGGCTACAAATGCAAGCACGGGTTGTACAAGAAATATGAATGGAAGTGCTGTTGTTACTGTGAATACTCCTCCAACTCCTACAGCAAGTAATAACGGGCCGGTTTGTGAGGGTAACACATTATCACTGACCGGAGGACCTAGTTCGGGTGTAACCTATGCATGGAGTGGACCCAATGGTTTTACCAGTGCCCAACAAAGCCCTGTTGTTTCGAGCAGCGCAACAACTGCTATGAGTGGAAGCTATAAATTGGTAATTACTGATACAAATGGTTGTAAAGATAGTACTACTACTGTCGCCACAGTTAACGCAAAACCTTCCGTAACAGCTTCGTCTAATTCGCCTGTTTGTGGAGGCAGTACTTTAGAACTATATGGAGGCCCAAATGGAATGGCTATTTACTCATGGACAGGACCTCTTGGATATACCAGCTCGGCTCAAAATCCAACTCGAGCCAATGCCATGCCTTCGTTTAGTGGAACTTATACATTAACAGTAACTGATTTAAATGGTTGTACTAATTCAACCACCACATCTGTTACAGTATTGAATATTCCTCCAATATTAACATATACGTTAAGTGACCCAACGGTTTGTTATTATGAAGACGCTGTGATTACATTGTCGGGCTCACAAGCAGGTAATACCTATACCATATTCCGTGAATCAGATAATGTACAGGTAACAGCTCCACAAACCGGTACAGGTGCCAGCCTACAATTTACTATTAGTGCATCCAATATTCCAAATGTTGGAAATAACCAGTTCTACTGTTTGGTTCTTACTCCACAGAACTGTCCATATACAGTAACAGACAGGGCAATTATTAATAAACGTGCTGAGGTAATTAAGAATTTAAATATTACTAATGCTCCATGTAACGGGCAGAATGGAACTATATCGGCTATAGGTTCTGGAGGTACAGCTCCATATACTATGTCAATTAATGGTACGGGTGGACCCTTTGGTTCACTTACTCAGTCAGTTGCTCCTAATTCCTATCAGGTAGTATTAAAAGATGCAAATAATTGTTTATCAACTGTTTCGAACGTTGTAATAACTGAACCAGCTGTAATAACATTTGGTATTGATAGTGCCAGCCCAAGTTGTTCGGGTTCAAACAATGGATATATTAATTTTATCAATGTTGCTGGAGGAACACCTCCATATCAATATTCGATTCGTGGTGATGATATTGGCGAATATCAAGCCAGTCCTAACTTTACGGGCTTAGGTGCCGATAATTATTATTGTATTATTAAGGATGCCAATGGATGTTTAACTGATACTCTACCGGCAACTTTGACCGCTGCTGGGCAAATATTTGTTGGACATACGTTATTCCCTTCACAGGTATGTTTTGGTGATTCGGGTACATTAATACTTTCAGCATCAGGGGGATCGGGTAATTATCAATTCTCAATTTCACAAACCATGGGAGTTCCTG
>FQKF010035225.1_pt1 | contig 36043 bp, 22 predicted proteins | sample 1504521 | NCBI WGS metagenome assembly FQKF01 (sample SAMEA4475357, study PRJEB15587) | soil metagenome | biome: Soil; feature: Field | place: India | collected 2015-03-11 | depth 0 m
CTGGAGTGATGAAGAGGTGGCGACTACTTTCGAGGTTTCAACGGAGCTGATACGAAAAGTTCGCGGCTTATTGTAGTTCGTCGGTTTCTCTCAAGAAGTGTTCCTCCCTCTCTTCTTCACCTTCCGTAAAAGCACGTCGCCATTGCCTTTCTACCCGAAAAGCAATGGCGATGCAAGTTGTGATATGAATGCGGCGGCCCTGCTCCTTTTATTGCTTAGGCAGCAGGAGCCACAGACGTCCGTAACCGTTAATTTTTCGGGCATTCTGGAGGCCTTTTTTGCCGATACCGCTATACAGATCTAAACGCTTGGTGGTCAGGATGGCGCCGCCGCGGTCTTGGGCAAAGAGGATGCGATAAGTGTAGCCTTTGAGTTGGCCTTTCTCGTCCACATCGGGAAGTTCGGCCAACAGGGTAGCCCCCAACGGGATATATTGAGGATCAATGGCTACTGAGTAGCCTGCCGTGAGTGGGAAGAAGCCGGCGCCAACCACTTCGGGGCTGCCCATTTTTTTGAAGAATACATATTTGCCGCCGCGACCTTTAACAGAGCTGTGAAAGCCAAAGTGCTCGCGCTTGCCGTCCGGATATTCCACCCAGCAGGAGCCTTGCAGTTGGGCGTCGGCCAGTTCACGCTTGCTGCGTATCCAGGCCAGCTCCAGGCCTCTGCCCTCTAAGGCGCCCTCTTCAATGGCTGCCGGCGAAGGCACGTGGTCGTCAGGACGGCGCAGGATGGGCACGGAAAACTCAGGCGTCCGAACGTAGCTGGCCGGGATAATAGGCGTGTAGTAACCCGTGATGCGCACACGGTCGTCTTTGAGGTCGGTCTTCACGGCATAAAAGTCAAAGCGATCCACTAAGGCTTCGGGCTGAAGTACCTGACACGCCTGGAGCAACTCCAGAGTGCGGGTCATTTCAGCTTTGCTGATACCTCTGACCGGATAATCCCGCACGTCAGGGCGCTTCAGGTAGCTGGCCTGTTCGTAAAGCGCCTGAAGCATATCGCCGTCATAAGGTAGATATGGCAGCGTATCGGGGGTGGTATGATGCAGGACTTGCGGGTTGACCTGGCGGCGAAGGATTAGCGGCTTGATGCGGGCGGTCGGAGCCATTAAGGCGATGCGAGCCAGCGCTTCGGAGCTAAACCCTTCAGAGGCAACGATATTAGCTTTTGCAGCAGAAGTGGTGGATACGGACTTACTCCCCCAATCCAACATCAATAATACGGGCGCAGAAAGCGCTAAGAGGAAAAAGAATATCTTTCGTAACATAGCGAAGAACCGTTTTTGGGTTGCATGTGCAGCAGGTATGTGCAGTGAATGTGCGTTTTACTCTAAAATTGGCACCGTATTACCTTTTGCAACCGTGTTTTTATTAAATGAAATAACAAATGTAATGCCGAATGAACGCGCTAGCCTTTGTTTTTATTCTGCTTTTAATAAACGTTAACAGGCCATCCTTTGATAATCAACAAGTTACACTCTTCCGTTTAGAAATCGCTAAAAGTTCCATTTCCCACTCTTTTTGCCTTCATTGGCGACCAGTATAGCAGCTACGGAGAGGGCGTCGGTAATGCGGCCATCCAAGGCCATCTGTACGGCTTCGTCAAAGGGGAGCCGGCGCACCTGGAGCAATTCGGTCTCCTCGGGCTGCGCTTGACCTATCTCCAATTCTTGGGCCAAAAACGCAATGCCTCGTTCGTCGGTAACACTGTTGGAGAGATGCAGCTCGAGTATTTGGGTCCAGCGCTTGGCTCGAATGCCCGTTTCCTCCAGGAGTTCACGTTGTGCGGCCACCAGCGGTGCCTCATGAGCGGGGCCACCACCTTCGGGTATTTCCCAGCTGTACTGGTCGAGGGTGTAGCGATACTGCCCGACGAGCCAGGTGTAGCCTTTGTCATCCACGGGTATGATGCCGATGGCGAGGTTCTTGAAATGCACCACCCCGTAGATGCCTGCATTTCCTGCGGGTGTGATGACATTTCGGTGCGTTACGCGGATCCAGGGGTTGTCATATACTTGACATATCTCTCTGGTCGTCCACGGATTGGATTTTAGTTTAGACATCTGACCCTGTCATTTAGTCCAGTTTTGGTCGGATTTGTCGAATGCTGATGTGGGCTTGTAAATTACCCCGACTTTAGCATTGCGATTTGAAGCGCCACTAATCTTTCTGATTTTCCCCTCCAGATGCAGGCGCTACTCTTCTTCTCCAAGACGGATTTTGAAATGCCTTAATCATTGGCCATTCGTTTTCCCGCCCTTTGCCGACCTCTGCTCTTTGTTGGCCAATAGTGCGTGAAAATGCAGGACTTTCCATGCTTGAGTCCAACAGGTAATATTTTAGATACGTAAAGGGAAACGGCCTTGTTAGCAGGCGTTTGTAGCTCAGGAAGATTGATTCGTAAGGCGTGAGCGGCGAGCTACCAGGATGCATGAAATTCATTACATACTACTTTTTCCAACAACCGAGCCAATTTTTTCGACTGACCCTTTCCGATGAAAATTTTTTAATCGGCGTTTGCCTCCCGCCAATTTTCACACTTGGGAAAACGAGAATTTGGCGTTATGAACCAGCTCTACCGCATCGCATACACTCTTTTCGGGTTTTTCGCCCTAGCGCCTTTCTGGCTGAAAGCAGAGCTCACCATCGTGGTGAACTCGCTTCCTCCTAACACGCCTGCGAATGAGCCTATTTACATTTCTGGGTCGTTCAATGGCTGGTTGGCTGCCGAGTCGGCTACAAGACTGGAGCGCAACACCTCGGGCAAGTTCCAGATAAAAATGCAGCCGCCCGTAGGGCCGCTGCATTTCACCTTTACACGCGGGAGCTGGGCAATGGCCGAGGGGAATAGCACGGGCGAATACCAGGCCATCCATGTGGTACATTACAACGGCCAATCGCAAACGCTTACGGTGGATATCCTCAGCTGGCGCGGTAGCAACCAGACAGCCTTTAACAGTGATAAAAGAGGTACGGTAGTGGTGGTGGACGACGCTTTTTTCATGCCGCAGCTCAATCGTACGCGCCGCATTTATGCCTACTTGCCGCCGAATTATTACGCGAATGGCAAGCGTTACCCGGTACTCTACATGCAGGACGGCCAGACGCTCTTCCAAAGAACAGCCTCCCAAAACGAGGAGTGGGAAGTAGATGAGTCACTAGACCGGCTGGTCGGAGACGGTAACTACGGCTGTATTGTCATCGGCATCGAAAACGGCGGTATCAATCATATGAATGAGTATTCTCCGTGGCTAAATACGACCTATGGCACTGGCGGCCAGGGAGCCTCTTATATGAGCTTCGTCGTCAACACGTTGAAGCCCTTCGTGGATCAGCATTTCCGCACCAATCCTGACCGGGAATTTACAGGCATCGGCGGTAGCGGTTTTGGGGCGCTTATTTCGCTGTACGGTGCTACGGAATACCAGCATGTGTTCTCCAAAGTCTTGCTCTTCTCGCCGTCGTTCTGGTTTAGCGAAGTAGCCATGCAAAACCACATCTTGGGCAAAGGCAAGCGCAATTCGATGCGGATGTATTTCTTAGTTGGCGCACAAGAGCCCTTCTACGTCTTGCAAGGCACGCAAGCTGTGGTAAACCGGCTGCGTGAGGTAGGCTTCGGCGACAACGAAATGGCCTTAGAAGTACCTGCCGACGGCCGCGCCACGATAATGTTTTGGCAGAAGCGCTATCCTGCTGCTTACGAGTGGCTGTTTGGCAATCTGACGACAACCTCTACGGAAAGCCCTTCATGGGACAAGAAGGCTTCTATCAGCATTTATCCCAACCCGGCGACGGATTGGATGCGCGTGCGACTGAATGGAGAGGGCGAATGGCTGCACGTGCAAATCATCGGCGCAAACGGCACTTTGCTGCGCGATATTCAAATTTACGAGGAGGAAGCCTTGCCGGTTTATGACCTGCCGCGAGGCGCGTACTGGGTGCGCGTGCGCGCTGAAAATGCGGCCCAATGGCAAACGACCCCGCTTATCAAGCGATAGAGACGAATAATTTTCGCTAACTACAAGTAAGTAACTATGTTCTGCGGGCCTGACCGCGAGACCGCGTATCCGCCGTAAGGACGGGCGCGGCTTTTTCTTTTAATGCGCTTCCAGCCAGTTGTTGCCGGCGCCCATTTCTACGACTATGGGCACGCGCAGGTCGGGCAGGGCCGAGGTCATTTTGTCGCGAACGAGCGCCTGAAGAGCTTCGAGTTCGTCTTTTCGGGCGTCGAAGACGAGTTCGTCGTGCACTTGCAGGATGAGGTGCGAGCGCATGTGCGCAGCGTGCAAGGCTTTCCAGATGTTCACCATGGCCACTTTGATGAGGTCGGCGGCTGTGCCTTGAATGGGCGTGTTGATGGCCATGCGCTCGGCCATGCTGCGGTTCATGCCGTTTCGGCTGTGGATGTCGCGCAGGTAGCGGCGGCGGCCCAGGAGAGTTTCGACATAGCCGTTCGTGCGGGCAAAGTCCACGATGGTTTCCATGTAGCGCTTCAGGCCCGGGTATTGGGCGAAGTAGTTGTCAATGAGTTCTTTGGCCTCCGTTCGCCTGATGCCCAGCTGGTTGCTCAGGTTGACGGCGCCGGCGCCGTAGATAATGCTGAAGTTGACCGTTTTAGCGGTGCGGCGCTGTTCGAGCGTTACCTGGTCGAGTGGTACGCCGAAGACGCGCGCGGCGGTGGCCTGGTGGATGTCCTGGTTTTTCCGGAAGGCCTCTATCATGGCCTCCTCGTTGCTGATATGAGCGATGAGGCGCAGTTCGATTTGCGAGTAGTCGGCCGAGAGGATGACGTGCTCGTTGTCGCGTGGGATAAATGCCTCGCGCACGCGCCGCCCTTCAGGCGTCCGGATAGGGATATTTTGCAGGTTTGGGTTCTGGCTGCTGAGCCGGCCGGTGGCAGCCAACGCCTGATTGAACGACGAGTGCACCCGCCCCGTTCGCGGGTTAATCAGTGCGGGCAGGGCTTCTACGTACGTACTGCGCAGCTTCTGCAAGGCACGGTGCTGCAAAATATCGGCGCACACCGGATACTCGGCGGCTAATGAGGAGAGCACTTCCTCGTCGGTAGAGTACTGGCCGCTCTTCATCTTCTTGCCCGGATAGGGAATTTTCAGGCGCTCAAAAAGCACCTCGCCTACCTGCTTGGGGCTGGAGACGTTGAAGGTGTGGCCTGTCTCCTGCAGGATTTTTTGCTCTAAGGCCTGAATGGATATGGCCAACTCTTGGGAATACTCTTTTAAAAAATCCGCATCTATACGCACGCCGGCAAATTCCATGTCGGCCAGCACCTTGATGAGCGGGCATTCGACCAGTTCGAACAGCCGCAGCAAGTTAGGGCCGCCGGCTTCCAATTGCGGCGATAAGTAGTTTCTCAGCTGCAAAGCTAAGTCCGCGTCTTCAGCGGCGTACTCTTTGATTTGCTCCAGCGGCACGTCGCGCATGTTGCCCTGGGCCGCGCCTTTTTTGCCGATGAGTTCATCGATTTTGACCGGGCTATAATCTAAGTAAGCCTCAGCCAGATAGTTGAGATTGTGCCGCAGCTCGGGCTCCAGCAGGTAATGAGCAATCATGGTATCCCAGAAGGGGCCTCGAAGTTCGACGCCGTAATTTTTGAGCACGATGGTGTCATACTTGAGGTTTTGGCCGATTTTTTCGATTCGCTCATTTTCAAAAAAAGGCCGGAACTCGTCCACGATGGCCTGGGCTGCAGTGCGCTCGGCAGGCACGGGCACATACCAGGCTTCGTGCGGCTTGAAGGCGAATGAGAAGCCTACTAAGTCGGCCTGCGTTGGCTCGATGGCGGTCGTTTCAGAGTCGTAAGCGACGGCCGTGCGCTTTAGCAGGAGTTGGAGCAATTCGGCCCGGCGCTCGGGCGTATTGGCCAGATGATACTGGTGCGGCGTGTTGTGGATGTTTTTGGAAGCGTGCCGCATCTCCGGAGGCGGTGAGGCGCTCTCTGCTGGTGGTTCTTCCTCGAAGAGCGAGCCTTGCTTGCCCGCTGTTTCGGCAGCTGGTTTGGGCGAAGCTGGCGATGGTCCTCCGGCCAGCGGATGCTTCAGGATATCGTTGGCTAAGCTGCGGAATTCCAGTTCTTTAAAAATCTCCAGAAGTGCTTCGCGGTCAAAAGGCTCAATCTCGAAGGCCTTCTCCTCGAACGTTACCGGGGCACTGGTGTCAATGGTGGCCAACCATTTGGAGAGGAGGGCCTGTTCGCCATGTTTGGCCAGGATTTCACCCACTTTTCCCTTGATGTTGGCAGCGTTTTGCAGCACATTTTCCACCGTGCCGTATTCGGCCAGTAAGCGGGCGGCGGTTTTTTCACCGACCCCGGGCAAGCCGGGGATGTTGTCCACGGCGTCGCCCATAAGGCCCAGCATATCAACAACCTGCTCGACGCGCTGAATGCCCCAGCGCTCGCACACCTCGGTAGGCCCCCAGATTTCGATATCGGTGCCCTGGCGGCCGGGTTTGTACAGGAAAATGCGGTCGCTGACCAGTTGACCCATGTCCTTATCGGAGGTAACCAGATAAACCTGATAGCCCTGCTCAGCCGCCTGGTGCGCCAAGGCGCCCATGACGTCGTCGGCTTCGTAGTTGGGCACAACGACAACGGGCAAGTTCATGGCGCGCACGATTTTTTCCACCCACGGAATGGCCAGTGTGATGTCTTCGGGCTGTTCCTCGCGGTTGGCTTTGTACGGCTCGTACCGCTCGTGCCGAAAGGTGCCGCCCGGCGGGTCGAACACGACAGCCAGATGCGTGGGCTTTTCCCGCAAAATCAAATCCCACAGCATGCGCACAAAACCGTGAATGGCCGACACATTCCAGCTTTTGGAATTGAACAAGGGCCTGGCAATGAACGCATAATGAGCGCGGTAGATGAGCGCGTGGCCGTCGAGGAGGAAGAGTTTTTTCATAAAAACAAAAAAGAGGCGCAAGGGCGGCCGCTGCCGTCGTCGGTAGGGCTAAGCGCGTGCAAAGATGGCCATTCAGGCCGGTAAAGGACGCTTCAAATGCGCCTTTTTCCTGTCAAGTAGGGGGGCATATGGTCACAGATGAATGCCCGCCCCAAAGCCCAGCGGCAGATTGAAGATAATCCACAGGATGAGCATCAGCGTCCAGCCGATGCCAAACACTACGGTATAGGGCAACATGGTGGCCACCAGCGTTCCGATGCCGGCGCGCGTGTCGTAGCGCTGGATGAGTGCCACAATCAGCGCGAAATACGACATCATGGGCGAAATGATGTTGGTAATGCTGTCGCCTACGCGATAGGCAACCTGGGTGAACTCCGGTGAATAGCCCAACAACATGAACATGGGAATAAACACCGGCGCCATAATGGCCCACTTGGCCGAAGCGCTGCCCATGACCAAGTTGACCGCAGCCGTTACCAGCACAAAGGCTATGGTCAGCGGTATGGCGCCTAAGCCGGAAGCCTTCAACGCTTCGGCGCCCTTGACGGCCATAATCAGACCGATGTTTGTCCAGTTGAAGTAAGCCACAAACTGAGCAGCGAAGAACACCAGCACGATATAAGCACCCAGAGTTTCCATGCTCTTGGCCATGCCCTTCATCACGTCGGCGTCGTTGCGGATGGTGCGCGCCCCTCGGCCGTAAGCAATGCCCGTAATGGCCGCGCCTAAGAACAACAGAGCCACAATGCCCGACATGAAGGGCGAGTGCAGAATGTCGCCTGTCTTCGGGTCGCGCAGGTAGCCGTTGGCGGGCAGTAGCCCTCCGAGCATAAAGGCCGTAAACAGCACCGCCGCCACCAGCGCAAAGCGCAGACCGCGGCGCTCCGAAGCGCTCAGAGGCTTCACCTCTTCGGGCTTTTCATCGCCGGTGTACAGCCCCAGGCGCGGCTCCACGATGCGTTCTGTCACCCACGTGCCCAGCAGGGCTATCAGCGGCGTAGAGGTGGCCATGAAATAGTAATTGCAAGCCGGGTTGACCTTGTAATCGGGCTGCACGATGCGCGCGGCCTCCTCCGACAGACCCGCTAGCAACGGGTCAATGGTGCCCAGCAGCAGATTGGCGCTGTAACCACCCGATACCCCGGCAAAAGCCGCCGCAACCCCGGCCAGCGGATGCCGGCCCGCTGCCAGAAAGATGATGGCCGACAGCGGCACCAACAGCACGTAGCCCACCTCGCTGGCCGTGTTCGACATCACTCCTGCAAACACCACGACAAACGTCAGTAGCCGCGCCGGCGACTTGAGCACCACCAGCCGCAGGGCTGTACCTATCAAACCGCTGCCTTCCGCAATGCCAATGCCCAACAGCGACACCAATACCGTACCTAAAGGGGCAAAACCCGTGAAGTTCTTCACCATATCGGTCAGAATGCGGTGCAGCCCTTCTACCGACAGCAGATTGACCACCCGCACTTCCTTATGCGTGCCGGGGTGAACGACACTCAGGTCGAACCAGCTGAGCAGCCCACTGAGCACAACAACGAAAACGGCAAAACCCGCAAAAAGCGTGGCCGGATGTGGCAAGGCATTGCCCACACGCTCAACGACGGTCAAAAAGCGATTGACCCAGGAGTTGGAAGATGCTTTCATGCAAAAGACTTTTTTGAAAAAATGCGCACATTCGGATGGCGCTCAAATGTACGAGCGGATTTGAAAAAGACCGTTTGGGTGCTTTTTTTCTAAAAAACAGCCTCCTTACGCCACCGCCAAAATGGCAGGCCAGTTACCCTGGCACGCTTTTTCTACAAGGGGTGGACTCCGGCGGAATACCGCAATCTCCGCCTAAAGACGCGCATGATACACGCTGCCTTCCATTTTATCGAAGACTCTGAGGCCAATGGCTTACCGGGCCGCCCAAACCTTGCGGACACCCGCGATGATGCCCTGCTCGATGCCTATTCACGCACGGTGGTGGAAGTCGTGGAGCGCGTTAGCCCGGCTGTCGTGCATTTGAAGGTACAAAAAAAGGGTGCGCGCAACGCCCCCGGCAGTGGCAGCGGCTTCATCATCGGAGCGGACGGGCTAGTCGTTACCAACAGCCACGTAGTCAGCGGTGCCGAACACATCGAAGGCGCCCTATCCGACGGTCGCACCTATGAAGCCCGGCTGATAGGCGACGACCCGGCCACCGACATCGCTGTAGTGCGTTTGGAAAATGCCGACCGGCTCAGCACCGTTGCCTTCGGCGAAAGCCGCCACCTGCGCGTGGGCCAAATAGCCATAGCTGTGGGCAATCCCTACGGTTTCCAGCACTCCGTAACGGCAGGTGTGGTGAGCGCCTTAGGCCGAACGCTACGCACCCAAACAGGGCGCCTGATTGACGACGTCATCCAGACTGACGCTGCCCTTAACCCGGGAAATAGCGGTGGCCCCTTAGTGGACTCGCGCGGACAGGTCATCGGAGTGAACACAGCCGTCATCCTACCCGCCCAGGGGCTGTGCTTTGCCGTGGCCTCCGACCTGGTCCGGTACATCGTGGGCAAACTAGTGCTCGAGGGGCGCATCCGGCGTGGCTACCTGGGCATCGGGGTGCAAAATGTGTCCTTACCGGTCCGCCTCGTCGCCGAACGTCAGCTGCCTGTCGCCACGGGTGTGCTGGTGCAAAGCACCGAACCCAATAGCCCGGCCGCCCGAGCCGGTCTCCAAGTTGGCGATGTGCTCGTGCGTCTGAACGGTCAACCCGTGGACTCCATTGATACCCTCCATAAAATGCTGACTGCCGACACCATCGGCCAGCCCCTGCCACTGCACGTACTGCGTCGGGGTGTGCTATTGGTACTCGAAACTATTCCGGAGCCATTGCCCGCGTAAAAGCAAGGATACCCCTCGGTTTGCATCCTTGCCTAAAATTGCGCTCATGCTCAAAAGGCAGCCAGCAGGTAAGCTCAGCCTCCCGGCCATCTGAGAGGTCAAATCGCTTTGTGCAGACAAAACAGAGTCTGTCCATTGCTTAGCAAGCACAGGCAAGCTCCTCTACCGCTCGCGTCCGCACCGTTTTGGCAAACCGCTGACTATTTCCCCTCTCAAGGTGCTCTTCGAGCAGTAGTGCGAACTAGTTAACGGGCTGTAAATTTATAAGCACATCGACTGGGATTGGAGCCAGACGTGTCCTGCCATTTCCAAGTCAGGTATGCAATACCTGCGATCGACGGGAAGAGAGGCCGGCACAAAGGAGATACCATCTCACTGGGAAGCACAGCCGTTCTTCTCAAGCCCCTGGGGGAACAGCACTGCCAGCGCCGCCTGCACCGTTTCCTTGTCGGCGGAGTACGTAACGCCATACCACGGGCTTTCGCACGTCTCCACGCGCACCCGCACGCGCTGCTGGTGCACCAACTGGCTGACAACGCTGGGGATGTAAAACTCAGCCCTAGGGTTGTTCTTGTTCTGCTGCACGAAGGTGCGAAACTGGGCGTCTAAGTGCTCAAAAATGCTGGGGTGGAAGCCCCAGAAGTTCATGGATACCGGTGTGTCCGCAGGCAACGGGTGACGCTGTCCGTCGTCGTCCGTAAATCCGATGCCGTCGTTGTAGCGCTCAATGCGGGTGCATTCGACCACATCGGTCAGATAGCCCTCTGGGCTGACGGTGCACACGCCGCGCGATACAGCGCCATTTTCTGACAGGGTATTGCTCAGACGATAGGCGACCATGCCATAGAGGTCGGGCGCACATTCGCGCCGGAGAAAGCGAGCCATGACGCGGAAAGCATCGGCTCCGTAGAAATCGTCGGCGTTAATAGTGGCGAATGGCCCGTGAACGCACGGGCGGGCGGCCAAAATGGCATGTCCGGTGCCCCAGGGCTTTTCGCGCAGCGGAAGCTCAGGCAGCCCTTCTAGCGCCGTATCCATTTCCTGAAAGGCATATTCCACAGACATTAGTCGCTCGACGCGTGCGCCAATACGCTGGCGAAACTCCTCCTCGATGGCTTTACGCAACACGATAACAGCCTTGCCAAAACCAGCCTGGCGAGCGTCGTGGAGCGAGAATTCAAGAATGGCTTCGCCCTTAGGGCCGATGCCGTCCACCTGCTTGAGACCGCCATAGCGCGAACCAATGCCGGCAGCCAGAATGACGAGCGTAGGATGCATGAAGAGTGCGGAATGAAAAGTAAAAAGTTGAGGAGTGGGTAGAAGCGGTCAACGGTTGTCTGCGCGAAAATGATACGGACCACGAGGGCTGAGCAGCAGGCATGCCTGCGTCGGATTTTTCATTCTTTATTTTCCATTTTCCATTTCAACTGCCGCCTACCTTTGCCCGGGCACAAAAGTCCGAAAACGGTTTGGGTTACGCACTCCGATAACTGCTCTTGCCTATGCAAAACACCGCTACTCGTCCGATGGGCGACTACTGGCGCCGGATGGCGCTGTTAGGATTACTCTTTTTCGTCTTTGGATTTGTTACTTGGCTTAACGGCTCGCTCATTCCATTTCTAAAGCTGGCCTGCGACCTGCAATACGAATGGCAGGCGCTGTTGGTAACGTCAGCGTTTTATCTCAGCTACTTCTTTCTAGCCTTGCCGTCTTCAGCCATTCTGAGCCTTACAGGTTTAAAAAACGGCATGGCATTGGGGCTGCTCGTTATGGCTGTGGGGTGCCTGATTTTCATCCCGGCGGCTCAGACGCGCACTTACGGTCTTTTCCTGGTAGGGTTGTTTGTGCAGGGTATGGGCCTGTCCATACTGCAAACAGCCGTCAATCCATACGTGAGCATCATTGGGCCTTTAGAAAGTGCTGCGCAGCGCATCAGCATCATGGGCATTTGCAATAAGGTAGCGGGCATTCTCAGCCCTATCATCCTGAGCAGCATTGTGTTGCGGGGTGCTAAAGAGATAGAAACGCAGGTGAAAGCCACCGTTTACGCCGCGCAAAAAGCCGAATTGCTCGACGCCTTGGCGACACGCGCCATTCCGCCTTATGTGGCCATGGCGACTGTGCTGGCACTGCTGGCGCTATTTATCCGGCGCTCGCCGCTGCCCGACATCCATCCGGCCGACGAGAGGCCCGATGCTTCAGTTCCTTCTGATGGCCGCAGCATCTGGCAGTTTCCGCACCTATGGTTGGGAGTGCTGGCCATCTTCTTCTACGTAGGCGCCGAGGTGATGGCCGGCGACGGCATTGTGCTCTATGGGCGTTTTCTGGGCTTCGACCTGGACCAGACGAAGTATTTTACTGCGCTGACACTCTCGGGCATGCTCGTCGGCTATTTGCTGAGCATTGTGCTCATCCCGCGCTACATCTCGCAAGAGAATTTCCTGCGCTATTCGGCCCTGTTGGGCATCGCGCTTTCCGCAGGCGCCTATTTCACTTCGGGCACTACTGCGCTGACGTGTGTAGCGTTGCTGGGATTGGCCAACGCAGTGATGTGGCCGGCCATTTTCCCCTTGGCCATCCACGGTCTGGGTCGGCTAACGCAGGTCGGCTCGGCTTTGCTCATTATGGGTATCGTCGGCGGTGCCCTCCTGCCGCAGCTCTACGGCTGGCTGGCTGACCACCCCAGCGCAGGACCGCGCATCGCCTTGTTGACCGTGCTGTTGCCGGCGTACGCGTATATTTTTTACTACGGATGGCGGGGGTATAAAGCGGGTGCGTAAAAATTGCCCAAGAGCAATCTATCTTGCGGTAGAAGAGAAAGAACATTTTAAGCGCCGCAGAGAAGGCCTCACCCGAAGAGGCGCGTCCTCTCAATTGTACCTAATACCGGGCAGGCCTTTTTCTAACGCACCTTCCACATTCAACTGTGTATAACAGAGTGTTTGTCAGGGGAGTCAGCAGCCTTAGTGCGGCGCACGACGCAGCAAGACTCATCGGTATTCGTCCGGCCAGGCTCCGTGGGATTATCGGCTTAGTCGTATCGAAAGAATGCGAGGCACGGTACTTTTGTAGTGGCTCGGTTACTTGCATATAATTGCCTCCGGCTAGAATGGAGGAACAAAAAAGCAGCCATTCGCATGTGGCGAGTGGCTGCCCAGACATTCTGCCTTGTTCGGAATAGGCCTTATCGCGCGTAGGCTACCGAACGCTTCTCGCGGATGACGGTTACGCGGATCTGGCCTGGGTACTGCATCTCCTCTTCGATGCGCTTGGAGATGAGGAACGACAGGTCATCGGCATACTGGTCGGTTACTTTGTCGGCCTCAACGATGACGCGCAATTCACGGCCGGCTTGCATAGCGAAGGCTTTAGCAACGCCTTCGTAGCTCATGGCCAATTCCTCCAGTTCGCCGATGCGCTTGAGGTAGTTTTCCAGTATTTCGCGTCGGGCGCCGGGGCGTGCTCCGGAGATGGCGTCGCAGGCCTGGACGATGGGCGAAATGATATTGTCCATTTCGATTTCATCGTGGTGGGCGCCCACGGCGTTAATGACGACAGGGTGCTCTCCATACTGCTCGCACATTTTCATACCGAGAATGGCGTGCGACAGTTCGGTTTCTTCTTCGGCCACTTTTCCGATATCGTGCAGGAGGCCGGCGCGCTTGGCCATTTTGACCTGCTTGGGGTTCAGGCCCAATTCGGCGGCCATAATGGCGCAGAGGTTGGCCGTTTCGATGGAGTGTTTGAGCAGGTTTTGGCCGTAGGAAGAGCGGAAGCGCATGCGACCCACCATGCGCACTAAAGCAGGGTTGAGGCCGTGGATGCCCAGTTCCATAACGGTGCGTTCGCCCATTTCGACAATTTGCTCCTCTATCTGGCGCGACACTTTAGCCACTACCTCTTCGATGCGCTGCGGGTGGATGCGGCCATCGGCCACCAGACGCTGAAGGGCCAGGCGAGCTATTTCGCGACGAACGGGGTCAAACGAGGAGAGCACGATGGCTTCGGGCGTGTCGTCCACGATAATTTCAACACCTGTGGCTGCCTCTAACGCGCGGATGTTGCGGCCTTCACGGCCGATGATCTGGCCCTTCATGTCGTCGTTCTCTAAGTTGAAGACCGACACAGTGTTCTCGATAGTGAACTCGGCAGCCGTGCGCTGAATGGTCTGGATGACGATCTTTTTGGCCTCCTTGTTAGCCGTGTTGCGGGCGTCGGTGATGACCTCCTGAATGATGGCACGCGCCTCGCTTTCGCTTTTGGCGCGTACCGCTTCCAGCAGTTGCTCTTTGGCCTCTTGCTGGCTCAACTGGGCAATTTTTTCCAGCATTTTGATGCGCTCTTCGTTAGCGACATCGAGCTCTTCACGCTTTTTCTGGACGATCTTAAGCTGCTTTTCTAAGTTATCACGCAGTAGGTTCAGCTCGGCCTCACGATTTTCCAGCTCTGCTTTGCGAGCGTTGACCTCCCTGACCTGTGCCTGGAACTGCTCTTGCTGCATCTGGAGGTCTTTTTGCTTGCTGACGACCTCCACTTCCATTTCCTTTAGTTCGACCTGATGCTGGGCTTTTTCGGCCTCAAACTGGGCGCGCATTTGCGCATAGCGCTCTTTGGCTTCCTGAATTTTTTGCTGCTTAATGCGCTCGTTTTCCGACTCGGCGCGGCTGATCATTTTTTCCGCTTTTATCATGGCCTCGTCGGTGATACGTTTGGCCGACAGGCGTGCCTCCTGAATGATGAGGTCGGCCTGGCGATTGCCTTCTTCAGCGGCCTTCTGGCTAGCACGCTTAAAGGACTGGCTGGCCAAAAAATACGCCACAGCGCCTCCGATGAGAAGACCTATGGCTACTCCTATTACGATTTCCATTGCAATGCGAATTAAATCAGTGAACGAATAGTGGGTTTTTACGTGGTTCTCGGGGTCATTTTCGAATGGAGGCGTGGAGTTTTTGTTCGAATGCCTGCTGCAGCTGTTGCATAATGGCATCTATTTCTTTACCCTGAAGGGTGCGTTCGACACTTTCGAATAAAAAACTGACGGCATAGGATTTTTTGCCCGGGCCAATTTTCTGAGCGTCCTCGAATACGTCGAAGAGGTTGACCTCGCGGAGCAGATTTTTTTCCGTTTTGAACGCTAATTGGCGGATTTGGGCAAAAGTTACCTGCTGGTCGAGCACAAGAGCCAGGTCGCGCCGCACCATGGGGAATTTGCTAGCGCCGTTGAACTGCACCTTTTGGGTGGCAGCTGCTTTGTACACGGCATCGAAGTCCATTTCGGCGTAAAAGACGGGGCCTTTGACGTCTATAGCGCGCAGGAGTGCGGGTGCTATTTCGCCGAAGGTAACCAGCGTTTGCAGGCCGCGGTGGTAGCGCAGAGCATAGCGGAAGGGCTGTTCCTGCCGGAGGGGAGTCTCCTGAAAGCCGCGCACGCCGAGGCGTTCGAGGAGAAGGTTTACGTAGGCTTTTAAGGTGTAAAAGTCGGCCTGCGGCTTAGGCGCGGGCTGCCAGCTTTCGGGGCTGCGGGCGCCACAGATGAACAGGCTGAGGTGCTCGCTTTCGGAGGTTTCGTTAAGCGGAGCGCGATAGACCTTACCGAATTCGAACAGACGCAGATCATGGTTTTGATGATTTTGGTTGTGCCGGGCATTTTCCAAGGCGCTGAAGAGCATGGTGGGCCGCATGCAGTCGAGGCCCTGGTTGGCCGTGTTGTGCACGAACACCAATTGCTCGGGCGGTACGGACAGCAAGGCTTGCGGGCCAACGTGATAGGCGGAATTAGTCAGTGACAGGCTCATGCACTCCAGAAAGCCGTTAGCGGCTAGAAATTCGGCGGCGCAGCGGCGCACGTACTCACGCGCAGGGTGCCGAGTGATTTCTAAACTAGTACGCAGGCGGGCGGGCATGGGGATGTTGTCTAAGCCATAGACGCGTAGGATTTCCTCTACGACGTCGGCCGGGCGCATTATGTCGGGCTTGTTGGTGGGCACAACGGCGGTGAAGCCTGTGGCCGTTTTGTCCTCTACGCCGATATTGAGTGCCGAGAGGATGCGCTCGATGGCCGCTTCGGACAGGTCGGCGCCGCTCAGCGAGCGCACGTATTCATATTGGACTGGAATGCGCGCGGGCTGGAGCGGTTCAGGATAGACGTCGGTCAGGGCGGAGGCGATTTGGCCACCGGCCAGTTCGGTGATAAGGGCTGCTGCGCGCTGCATGGCTCGGGGGCACCCGTTGGGGTCCACGCCTTTTTCGAAGGCCCAGGCGGCATCGGTGCGCAGGTTATGGCGCAGCATGGTGCGGCGTATCCAGGCCGGATGGAATCGGGCGCATTCGAGCAAAACGTCGGTGGTGTTTTCCGAAACGCCGCTGTCGGCGCCGCCAAAGACGCCGGCGATGCACAGAGGCTGGCCGTTGGCGTCGCAGATCATCAGGTCCTGGGCGGATAGCTGCCGCTGTTCGCCGTCGAGGGTGGTGAAAGGCGTGCCTTCGGGCAGCGTCCGGACACGGATGGCCTGGCCGCCGATGCGCGCGGCGTCAAAGGCGTGGAGCGGGTGGCCCAGTTCGAGGCGGACGTAATTGGTAACGTCCACAATGTTGTTGATGGGGCGCTGGCCCAGGGCGAGCAGGCGCTGCTGGAGCCATTCCGGGCTTTCCTGTACGCGCACGCCTCGGATGAGGAGAGCCATGTAGCGCTGGCAGGCCTCGGGGGTTTCCACGGTTACGGGATAGGGGGGAAGGCCCGGAGGCATGTTCAGCGTTGCTGAGGGTTGGCGGAGTTGGGCCTGAGGGTTTGCGCGATAGCGCACCCAGGCCAGCAGGTCGCCGGCGACGCCGAGGTGGTTGGTCGCATCGGCGCGGTTGGGTGTCAGGCCGATTTCAAAGATCACGTCGGAGCGCCGGCCCAGATACGCAGCTGCCGTCATGCCCAGCGGGGTGTCTTCCGGCAAGACCAGGATACCCGAGTGGTCATGGCCGATGCCGAGTTCGTCTTCGGCGCAGATCATGCCCTGCGAGAGTACGCCGCGCACCTTGCGCTCGGCTATCTCGAAAGGCTGACCATCTTTGCCTAAGACACACGCACCGGGCAGGGCCACCAGCACGCGCTGACCTGCCGCCACGTTGGGCGCCCCGCAAACAATGGAGCGTAGCAGCCCGTCGCCTACATCTACGCGTGTCGCTGAAAGGTGGTCGCTCTCCGGTATGCGCGAACATTCCACCACCTCACCTGTGAAAACACGCTCCAAATCTACGGGCGAAGGGCTTACCTGTTCCCATCCTTCTACTTCCAGTCCCAGCGAAGTCAGTATATCGGCAATTTCTTCAGGCTTTTTATCTATGTCGAGAAATTCTCGAAGCCAATTCAGCGAAACTTTCATCAGTGATTAACAAGACAAGACTCTCCAGGTGCAATAACGACGCCGGACGTTCCCGACATCACAGGCAAAGGTAGTGCGTTTAAAGTTTTGGTGTTTGTCCAAAATTTTAGCCTAAAAGTCCCGAAAGCATGCGAGTGCTGCGGAACGAAAACGGATTACTGGGCTTTGCGTGCCGCTTTTTTGCCCTTGCCATCGCGGCTTTGCTGCGCATTCTCACTCGGTTACCCGTACGCGCACACCCTTGAACAGGTAGGTCTGGCCGGCCACGACGACGCGCTCGCCGGCGGTGAGGCCAGAGCGCACTTCAACGCGCTCACCCGAGATTTGGCCGAGTTGAACGGCGCGCTCCTCGACGGTGGTGTCGGATACAGCTACGAACACGCGCGCATCTTGGAGGCTGCCGGAAATGGCGCGCCGCGGGATAAGCAGTGCCCGGCGCTTTTGCTCGAAAAGGAAGCGTGCTTTCGCGTGCATACCGCCCAGCAGAGGCGCCTGCGGGGGGTTGGGCACTTCGATTTCGACCAGGTAGGCAAAGGCACTATCGGCGCGGGGTGACACATTGGTTACGCGACCACCCAGCAGCATATCAGGGCGTACATCGGCCCGGACATCTACTGCCTGGCCTTTGCTTATCTGGAGCACGTCGCGCTCGGAGACCTTGACCATCAGCAGCAGCCGCTCTAAGTTGGTGATGTAGGCCACGGGAGTGCCCGGCCCTACTACGCTGCCACGCTCGATGGCACAAAAGGTCAACGTACCGCTCATGGGCGCCTGTATTCTGGTGTTGTTCAGCTGCTTCTGGAGGAGTTTTTTTTCCGCCTCGGCGGCTATCAGCCCCAGGTCGAGGTCTTCGATTTTGCTGCGAGGCGCTACCTCGCCTTCGATGAGGTTGCTCAAGCGCTCGCGGTCTTTGCGCAGCTTAGCCTGGTTGGCCTCGACGGCCTCAAGCTTAACGCGCAGCAGCTCGTCATCCACCTGGGCAATGAGTTCGCCTTCGGCGACGCGGTCGCCTCGGCGCTTGTACACGCTGAGCACCCGGCCTGCCGTTTCGGAGACCACAGGCATTTCGCGAAAAGGCATGAGCACACCGCCCACCTCCAATTGTGGCGTCAGCCACTCAACCTCAACGGCAGCCACGCGCACAGGCACAAAAGAGCGCTCTAACTGAGAAAGTTTGGCTTCTTCATGGCGACGCTTCTGATTGTCATACAACTTCCAGCCGATAAGCCCTAAAGCGATGAGGAGCAAAAGCCAGGGGTAGTAACGACTCACGGTTATTCTTTTTTGAGAAATAAAGCGAGCAGCATTTGGCCCTCTAATGGACGCCGCCCGACGATTTGGATTGAAATTTTTGTGTAAAACGGCTCAAAGGTCTGCTATTTTCGCGGCATGCAGGGAGGATAGAACTGCTGAAGAATATCAGGCACGCCTACTTTTGGCTCGACAAAAAACGACGATCTGCATGCGTATCAAAGCTTCGCGTATTGCGAACCTGACCGATGCTCGCTATTTTGCAGCGCGGGAGGTCAGTTATCTGGGTTTTTGTTTGGAGGAAGGGCACGCTAACTTTATCGAGCCGGGTGTCATGCGCGCCATCCGCGAGTGGGTGGAAGGGCCACGCATAGTGGGCGAATTTGAGCATTCCTCGGCAGAGGTGGTGCGCGAAGCAGCATCGTTTTTTGCTTTAGACACCGTTCAAGTAAGCCGGATGGAGCTGTTGCCCGAGCTGGCGGGCCTGGAGGTGCTGCTGCGCCTGAGTGGCATCGAGAACCCTGAAGCGGTGGCTGCTGCCTGGGAGCAAGCGCAACCGTATGCCGCTTGTTTGCTCGTGGAATTGACATCGGAAAGCGCCCGGGCTGCCGTGAGAGCCCGCAGCGTTACTGATGCCTGGCAGCAGGTGTGCGCACAAGTGCCGGTTTTGCTGGATGCGCCTTTGCCGGTTGGAGATCTGGCCGCCCTGCTGCGGGCCGTTCAGCCGGTGGGGTTTGCCGTCGGCGGCAGCGATGAAGAGCGCCCCGGCTTTAAATCGTTTGAACAAATAGACGCCCTGTTTGAGGCTTTGGGCTATTTATGACACCTGCGCTCCGATACGCGCCATGCCGCACAGCGCGGCGCGTACCTTTGCGCACAAAGCACAATGACTATGTTGACTCGAGTATGGATATGCGCTATTGGGTGCGCCTGCTTTCCCTGGATGCTGTCGGCTCAGATTGAGGATGCGCCACAGATTTTTCGCGAGCTGCGCGTCTTAGATGGCGTGTGGTTTATGGCCCAGGACCGGGGCGACCGTTTAGAAATCTGGAAGTTGGAAAATGACAGCACGCTTGTGGGGCGCGAGGTGCGCATCAAAGCCGAAGACGGCGACACTGTGCTGCTCAAAAGCATGCGCATCGAGCGCCGAGGCGACACCATTATGTACTACCTGACCCAGCGCGGGCTGAATAATAACCGGCCCGTGCCTTACGAATTGGTGCTGGCCGACCGCGAAGGCTACTGGTTTGAAAACTTAGACCAGGACAACCCGCAGAAAATCCGCTACCGCTTGCTGGGCCGCCGCGAGCTGCAGGTGTATGTCGAGGGTAAGCGCGGCAACCGCACCATCACCGAAGACTTTGTTTACGAGCGCGAGTTTGCGCCACCCAGCACGGAATTCCGCCTGCGCGGAGGGCTAAATGTGTTCACCATTCGCGCTACGGGCAATTTCCCTTCGTCGGACGACCCTGACTTTGTGGCTAAAAACCCGCAGACCGGACCAGCCCCGGGCTGGGAATTGGGCACTCAGTTCCGCCTTAAAGGCGCGGGTGGTTTTCTGATTGTCAATTTTGAATTGGGCCTCGTCGGCAAATCGGCGCGCTCGAAGGCGTCGTTTACGGCTTTTACCGATACCAGCATCATCAACTACATGCGCGACGTGCGCTACCACCAGGTGTGGGCCATCCTGGCCGCCGTGCCCGAAGTCAGCCTGCGCCGTGAAGGCAATCTCTCCGTCATGGCCGGGCCATACTACGGGCGTCTGCTCTTCAGCGGCGCTTCGGGTGAAGAAAAGCCATCTGGTGAAAACCGCCTCTTCAACGCTAACAGCGATTTCAAAAACAACGACTTCGGCATCATCGCTGGCCTGCAGTACCGCTTCAAACCCGGCAAAAAGGACATCGGCAGCACCATTGGCCTGCGGGCCAACCTGGGCTTGTCCGACCTGGATGCCCTCTACAGCCGCCACTGCCGCGACCGCGCCTTTTGCAACGGACGCATTTCGATGCAAGGCATCTCGCTGTACTACAGCTTCAACCTACTCGGCATCTGACGCCATGGCCAAACCGCGCGCTTTTTACGTCGTCTGGGAAGGCAACCAACCGGGCATCTATACCTCGTGGGACGAAGCCCGCCGGCAGACCCAGAACTATCCGGGCGCCAAATACAAGCGCTTCGACTCGCGCGAGGAGGCCGAAGCAGCTTATCGGGGCAATTACTGGGATTACACCGGTAAAAACACTCGCGCTACCTGCCCCAAAACACCTGCTGAGCTCCAGCGTCTGGGCGTGCGCCTCGACAGCATCACCGTGGATGCCGCCTGCAGCGGCAACCCAGGGCTGATGGAATACCGCGGCGTGCGCACCGCGACCGGCGAAGAGCTCTTTCACGGCGGCCCCTGGCCCGGTGGCACTAACAATATCGGTGAATTTCTGGCCCTTGTACACGCACTCGCCTGGCTGCAGCAGCGCGGGCTGCCCAACGTGCCCATCTACTCTGACTCGTCCAACGCCCAAAAGTGGGTACGCAAACAAAAATGCGGCACCAAACTGGAGCCGACGCCGGAAAACGAGAAAATCTTTGAACTCATCGAACGCGCCGAACGCTGGTTGCAAACGCACCCTATCACAAACCCCATTCTGAAATGGGACACCGAACAATGGGGTGAAAACCCGGCAGACTTTGGGCGCAAGTAGTGCCACCCTGAGCTGGGAGCATTCCCGCCGTCGTCGTAGCATGGTTTTGGCCCGGTCCTCTGTGGCCAGCAAAGAGGAGGCCCGTGAGCACCTACTTTCCCTGTCGGCTATTATGCTCTTCCAGAGCTGCTCTCAAAAGCGTTTTACCTCGTCCATGCCCGGGGTATTGCCTTTTTTAAACTTGATATGGCGCAGCAATTTTTCGGTTCCCTGTAGCAGGCGGGCCGGGTCGTTGAAGTTGGCACCGTGAAGGAAACCGAAATTGGCGGAGTCTTTCAACAGATTAATGGAGCAGATTTCCCTCTGCATGTTTTTCGCCGCTTCGAAGGTTATCATTTTATCGGCGTGGTCTATCCACACCGTTTTAATGGGCAACATGATTTCTGCCACTACCACAAAAATTGCTCGGGTCATTGTTGAAACCTTTGGCAAAAACGAGCCGAAGAAATCCGTTAAGTCCTTTGCCATGATCAGTGGTTGAAGTTGCGAAAGATGGCTTGCCCGCTATCCTGCTTTTTGTAAAGATATGCCCTCATTAAACCAAAGTCGCCACGAATGCGCGAATTATTCGTGCATTCGTGGCGATCAATCAAATTTTTGGCAGCCCATCCAGCTCGTGCGTTGTATTGCGCGTGCTGCGGAGGTTTATGACAGATATTTCCCTACGATGGGCATCCGCCGCCCCATGCCAAAGCTCTTAGAGCTGACGCGCAGCACAGGTGGGGCCTGTTCGCGCTTGAACTCGTTGATGTTCACCAAGCGCAGCACGCGTGCCACTAGGGCCTCATCGAAGCCCATTTGCACCAACCCGCGCGGGCCGCGTCGGCCTTCGATGTAGTGGAAGAGCACCTGGTCGAGCACCTCATACTCGGGCAGGCTGTCGCTGTCTTTCTGGTTGGGGCGCAGCTCGGCGCTGGGCGGCTTCCGGATGCTGCTCTCCGGGATGATGCCGCGCTTGCCGTAGCGGCCAATGGGCAGGGTATTGAGGTAATGCGCCAAGGCGTAGACCTCCGTTTTGTACACATCGCCCAACACGGCCAGGCCGCCGCACATGTCGCCATAGAGGGTGCCGTATCCCACAGCCATTTCACTTTTATTGCTGGTATTCAGCAAAATATGGCCGAATTTGTTGCTCATGGCCATGAGCAGCGTACCGCGGATGCGGGCCTGGATGTTCTCCTCCGTGATGTCGAAAGGTCGGTCAGCGAACAATGGTTTAAGCGTCTCGAGGAAGGCGTCGTACACACCAGCAATGGGCACGATGTCGTACTGGATGCCTGCGTTTTCGGCCAATTGACGGGCATCGGTCAGCGAGTGCTCGCTGCTGAACGGGCCGGGCAAGAGCAGGACGCGCACGTGGTTGGCGCCGAGGGCTTCTACAGCTAAGGCGCAGGTTACAGCCGAGTCAATGCCGCCTGAAAGACCCAGTATGGCGTTTTGAAAGCCCAGCTTGCCGAAATAGTCGCGGATGCCCAGCACCAAGGCGTCGTGCATGAGCGCGATTTTTTCTTTGGGCTGTTCGCAGTGCTGGCCGCCGCGTAGCACCTCTTGCAGGTCGTACACGCGCAGAGCCTCCTCGAAGTAGGGCATTTCATCAAAAACCTGCCCGTTGGGCGACATCACCACACTGCCACCGTCAAAGATGAGGTCAGTCTGTGCACCCACATGGTTGACGTAAAACATCGGGATGCCATAGCGCTCTACGTTGGCCCGAATGACGTGCAGCCGCTCGCGCGCTTGGCCGTAATGAAAAGGCGAGGCCGATAGGTTCAGGATGATGTCGGGCCGATAAGACCGCATTTCGTCAAGCGGGCAAATGGTGTAGAGCGGGTTGTCGTTGCCCACGTTCCAGATGTCCTCGCAGATGGTGAGTGCGATTTTATAGCCTTTGAACTCGAGGGGTCGAAACTCACGCGCCGGCTCGAAGTAACGGTACTCGTCGAAGATGTCATAGGTGGGCAGCAGGGCTTTATGTTGCACACCCACCACTTCGCCTTCGTATAGGAGGTAGGCTGAATTGTACAGGTCTTTGCCTTCCACTGCCGGGTTTTTCGTCGGCGCTCCCACGGCGATGCCGATGCTGTGGCTGGCTTCGCACAATGCGCGTACGGAGGCCTGGCAGCGCCGAATAAAGTCGGCAAATTCCAGAAAGTCGCGCGGGGGATAACCGCACACGGCCAGTTCGCCAAAGCAAATCAAATCGGCGCCCTGACACCGGGCCTCTTCTACGGCCCGAAGCATCTTTTGCAAGTTACCCTCAAAGTTGCCGATGTGGTAGTTCAGCTGGGCTAATGCTATTTTCATGAGGCGAAGGTACAGGCAGAGACTTATGGTGAAATACTGCTTGGCTGAGTGAAGTTGTCGGCCAAATGCAAAAAGGCTGGTGATTTTTTGAACATTCCTGCCATGAGAAACTCCTTTTTATTATGTACTCCGAAGTATCAGAAGGAGAATGGGTTAGACATTTCGTTTTTTTCTGGAAAGTTTTTTTGAATAAAAAACCGTAAGAAAATGAATAAATAAAAGAAAAAATGAGTGTCAGGTATTTTAAATATTTTTAAATTTCGCGCTGAAGACAGAATTCTTACATCACCTCCTAACCTTTACTTCTATGAAATGCCTGAACTTCTGGTGGCCTTGGGGAGGTCAGCTCTTGCACGCGCTGAGCGCGGTTGTTTTTTTGTTGCTTTGTACTTCGGCAGGTGCCCAGCTGTACTACGACGCCCGAGGCACCGGCCGCACCACAGGTGCAGTGGCGAATGTGCGAGTGTACAACCCTATGCCTACGCCTATGCGTGTAGTGTTGGGTGATTGTTTCATTCCGTCTGCTTCGGGCTATCAGGGCTATGTCATTCCTCGGACGTATCCGGTTGAGGTAGCACCCTTTGGCTCGGCGGCGGTGATGCTGGAAGGTTACTGTGTCAATATGGGCCAGCCTCCAGTACCGGAGGGTATTTTGTTGCCCGATGTGTTGCAGTGGGTCTCGTGGGAAGCTGGAGCGCCGTTGCCCGAAGTGGGTAAGCCGTTGGGGCCGCCATTTGTGCGGGTAGCCGCCGTACCTGACGACCCACTGGCGCTGACTTACCCGGGTACGCAGACGCCGATGCCGTATGCGCTCGACTTCAATCGCTACCCGTATTACGGCGCACGGCTACTGCTGCACGCCGCCTACGCGGCGGGTGTCGCATTCGACCAGCTGGTGCGCGAGAGCAAGATCAACGCCGCCGGCATGGGCCGCTCGCTGCAAAGCCTGCGGCAGGACCTCATCCAGCAGAGCGTATGGGCGCAGGCTGCGCGCTTAGAGGGCAAGACTTACGGCAAAGGGGACTTCCATGCCCAATTATTCGAAAAGGCTGAGCACCAGCTAAACCAGCCCGCCAGCGCCTTTGCACCTAACATATGGCAGGCGCTCGACCGGCAAAGTCAGGAGGTATGGGCCAACATATCGCTCGTAGGCGCCGCCGCCAAACTCGTGCCCCCGCCCACCGATCCGCGCTCTGGAGCCTTGCGCGCCGAACCGTCAGGTCCCCCTGTAGAGGTCGGCGCAGTGCTGCTCGACCATCTGCGAGGCATCGCGCCTACTCAACCCGACGCCATCGAACGCCTCACACCCGTGCACATTTTCCTCCACCAGCAAGGCGATGCCCTCGAATACCGGGCACTATTGCTAGCTAGCTTTGAAAAATGGCGGGCTACCCTGCAACATTTAGCCGACCGCATTAACCCGCAATCGCCCATGGCCGTGCGTGACGCCCTCACGGCCATCGGTTGGGTGCAAAGCCTGCCCAGCCAGAGCATGCCTGCTGATGAACGACAGCGCCTGCTGACCACGCTACACGGCAAAATCAACGCTGCTCTTCAACACGCCGCCGCCACGCTACGCCCTCAACAGCCCAATTTTTTGGCGCAATGGCGCGCCCTGAGAGCCATCGCCAACCAGCCCTGGTACGACGCCTGCTGCCAACATTCCCGCCCGCTCCTGAAACTGCCTAACCCTATGGATGCCGTGCGCTCTGCGGCTCCCTTCCAACCCGAAGCCTTAGCCCTCACCGGCGGGCAATGGAAACACACCACGCCGCTGACCACGCCCACCCTTGAGCCGCGCAAAAGTTTCCCCTGGTGGATACCGGGTATTCCCATCGCTGGCAGTGCCGCATACTTCGCCACGCGCAAGCGCAAACCGTCAACACCCGCGCTACCACCGCCCCCTGTGGCCGCTAACGACGCTGTCAGCCTCAACTGCGGCGGACAGACGACCATATACCCTCTGGACAACGACTCTGGTGCCCGCATTGTCTTGAGCGACATAAGCGCATCGGCTCCGGGGCTTGGTGGTTTTTCCACGATGGGCAATGCCCTTAACGTCCTTGCCGCTGGCGCCGGCGTTTTTTCATTGTTCTACACGATTAGAGACAGCCTCGGGCGCCCAGCATCGGCCACGATTGTCATAACCGTGCTCGATGCTGAGCCGCCCACCATCACTTGCCCGCCCGCTAACACCGTTAGTTGCGGCACAGCCCCCGACACGGCGCTGACCGGCACGGCCTCGGCCACCGACGACTGCCCACCCCTGCCTACCGTTACTTTCTCCGATCAGACCTTCGGCCCTCCCTGTATGCGCCTCATTCTCCGCACCTGGAGGGCTACCGATGCCGCAGGTCAAACGGCCGCCTGCACCCAGAATATTCAAATTCGCGACACCGAACCGCCCTACTTTACCGTCGTACCGCCCAACCTCAGTGTACCGCTGGGCCAGCAGGACGACTTAGACCTCACCGGCCGCGCCCGGGCTGCCGACGGCTGCAAGCCCGTCTCCTGCAGCCGCACCTTCACCGTAAAAGTAGAGGAAAAGTAACGCCCAAAGCGCTCTGGTACACCTCCGGCTCCTAATCTGTAAACCGCTGCTGATATGAAATGAAACAGCGCTTTTTTCTCGACTCGCCGGTTGCATGGTCATACCTGCCACCCATCAACTCGGCAGGTCAGACATGGAACTTACAGAAAACCGGCGTGCCGACTCGTAGCGTATGGATGTTCAACGACAGCAGCTAGGCAGTAAGCTCGGGTGGGACTATTCGAATTTTACAAAGGCTTACGGCTCCCTCACCCCTATGCGTTGCGGTACCGACCGCCACCTTTGCCGCCAGCAGGTGCTTGATGCGCAAACGTAATGGAAACCCATCCTTGCTTGCTGTCAGGCAGATTTCTCCACCTAAAACCCTATAATTTTATTGTGAACAGGACGATTTCTGCGGCAGTCCTGTAGCTGTTCGCCGCCAGCCTGATTTTACTAAAGGTGGCTGAATAACATGGTTTTGAAGTAGGGCAAATCATAAGCCGGATTACACACTACGCAGTGCGGCGAGGCGCCCTATCTTGCTCGAAGCAGGGACTGCATTTAACGCACAATTACGAGGCAACAGGACGCGCCGGGCAATATCCCGTTAGCATCGGTTGTTTATCTATGGCTTACCAAAAACAACCGGCCATGCCCACATTCACAAAAATGCTTCCAGCCACCGCAGCCGTTCTCCTGTTATTCGCCTGTACTAAAGACAACCCGCCCGCGCCGGTGCTCGATTTTGTCGTGCAGTTCGACGCCGACCAGCCGCGGCTCAACAACCTCGGCCAGCCCGCGGCGATACCGCTGGGCCATGCCGCTCAGACGCCCAAGTTTCGTGAAATGAGCATTCATTACATCGAACTGGCGCCCAACGCGCTGACGCCACTGGGCCAGGGCGCTATCGTCTATCACGCACCTGAAGTAACTCTCGGCGGCGAGGCAGCCGTGGACTTTGAGCGCGCCGCCCGGGCAGGTCAGGGCCAGACGATGGTCAAAGTCAGCCTGAAGGACGTACCGCCCGGCACCTACGAGTGGGTGCGCGCCAGCGTAACTTACCAGAACTACGACATCGTGTTCAACGTCAAAAAGCTGCCTGTCGTGGGCGATTTGAATGGCCAGGTCGGCCACGTGGCTTCATTTGTGGGCTTTAACACTTACATTCGCGAAGCAAAACCCAAAGACCGCGCCTTAGCCGTCAACGGGAACCGGCGTCAGGGCTTTTGGGTACTGGATGTGCCCATTAGCGCCCAGCTCTTCAGCGGTGAGGCGCCGACGGGGGCAACCACGGTGGTCAATCCACTCTTTGCCACCAGCCCCGTACCGCCCGGTTCTTGCGTCGTTACGGGCAAGTTGACTAAGCCCTTAGTCGTTACGGGCAGCGAAAAACAGGACATTACCGTAACGCTCTCATTTTCCGTCAACCGCAGCTTCGAGTGGGAAGATACCAACGGCAATGGTCAGCTTGACTTTTATGGCGATGGTACCACCCCGAACGAACGCATCGTAGATATGGGACTGCGCGGGCTGATACCGTCGTGGAAGTAAGCCCAGGAGGAGAAAAGTGAAGAGCAGACCGAAACAGCCTCTGCAAAGAGGTACGCCTTCGAGCGGTCGCTTCGCGCACCGGTGTACCTTTGCCGCATGAAAAATCAGCAGCTGAGAAAAATAGCCCACACGCTTCGCGGTCTGGCCATTGACGCCGTCGAAACCGCCAATTCTGGCCATCCGGGCATGCCGTTGGGTATGGCCGATGTTGCCGCCGTGTTATGGTCGGAGTTTCTGCAACACAACCCATCCAATCCCGCGTGGGCCAACCGCGACCGATTTGTGCTGTCGGCAGGTCATGGCAGCATGTTGCTCTATGGCCTGCTGCACCTGTATGGCTACGACCTGCCGCTGGAAGAGCTCCGGCGCTTTCGCCAATGGGGCAGCCGTACCGCCGGGCACCCAGAATACGGACATGCTCCAGGTATTGAAACCACTACTGGCCCACTGGGCCAGGGTATCGCCAACGCCGTCGGCATGGCCTGGGCCGAAAAGCACCTGGCCGCCCGCTTCAACAAAGGCCCCTACCGCGTAGTGGACCACCACACCTACGTCATCGCCAGCGACGGCGACCTGCAGGAAGGTATCTCGCACGAAGCCTGCTCCTTTGCCGGTCACCATCGCTTGTCGAAACTCATCGTTCTGTACGACGACAACAACATCAGTATTGACGGTCACACCGACCTGTCGTTCAGCGAAAACGTGCTCAAACGCTTCACCGCCTACGGCTGGAGTGCCTACCGTGTAGACGGGCACGACTACGACGCCATCCGCGCCGCCATCACGCTGGCGCGCACTTCAGAAAAACCTACCATCATCGCCTGCCGCACGCTCATCGGCTACGGCAGCCCCAACAAAGCCGGCACCGAGGAGGTACACGGCGCCCCTTTGGGCAAAGAAGAAGCCCTGCTAACGAAAAAGAAACTGGGTTTACCCACCGATAAGCCCTTCTACATTAGCGAAGAAGTCCTGCAGCTGACCCGCAGAGCCGTTCAAGAAGGCCAGAAAGCCGAGCACTGCTGGCAAGAGGTATGGGAAAAATACCGGGTCAAATATCCGGCCTTAGCCGCCGAGTACGAAGCCTGCTGGCGCTTAGATGTGCCCGCCGAAGTGCTCGCGCTGCCGCTCTTTCCGGCGGGTAAAATGGCTACGCGCATCGCCTCGGGCAAAGTGCTCGACGCCATCGCTGCACGCATGCCGGCACTCGTGGGCGGCTCGGCCGACCTGACGCCCTCTAACAAGACCTTTGCCAAAGGCCAGACGGTCAGCAGCCCTAAAAACCCGGCCGGCAATTACATCCACTACGGCGTGCGCGAGCACGCTATGGCCGCCCTCATGAACGGCATGGCCCTCCACGGCGGCATACTGCCCTACGGCGGCACCTTCTTCGTGTTCACCGACTACATGCGCCCCTCTATACGGCTGGCTGCCCTTATGGGCTTGCGCGTCATTTATGTACTTACTCACGACTCCATCGGTTTAGGCGAAGACGGCCCAACCCACCAGCCTATCGAGCACTTAGCCTCGTTGCGGGCCATGCCCAACCTCTCGATCATCCGCCCCATGGACGCTAACGAAACCATAGTGGCCTGGCAAATGGCCCTGCGGCGCACAGAAGGTCCCACGGCCCTCATCCTGACTCGTCAGAATCTGCCCACTTATGACCGTCCTGCCCTTGGAATGGCCGACGCCTCAGGCACTCAACGCGGCGCCTACGTGCTGGTAGAAGATACGAGGTTCCAGGCCATCCTCATCGCCTCCGGCTCGGAGGTAGCAATCGCCTTAGAAGCCCGCACGCAGCTCAATGCCAGCGGCATCGGCGTGCGTGTCGTATCTATGCCCAGCATGGATGTGTTTGAAAGACAAGAAGCCAGCTACCGCCAACAGGTGTTGCCCGACAGCTGCCCCTGGCGCGTGGCCGTCGAAGCCGGCGCCACCTTCGGCTGGCACAAATACGTCGGCCCCAAAGGCATCGTCGTGGGCTTAGACCACTTCGGCGCATCGGCGCCTTACGAAGAGCTCTACCGCCACTTCGGTCTGACCGCTGAGCGCGTGGCAGCACAGGTAAAAGGGCTAATAGCGGGGCGCTGACCGCGATATGGCAATAGTTTTCCTCTGAACCAGTGGCCTGCGAAAAACTCAGGCGACCAATGGCATTTCAAGTATCCTCACAACAATCCTGTAGCGTACAACTCCGGGCGATATGGCCGGAAGGCCTCCGGATAGATACCTCCAGATGCCACTGCCTTAAGCGGGCAAAACTCTTTTTCTTTTGCTTCAAAACTTCCTGACAGGCAGCGCATCTGCAGTGACTGTCTAGCGGCGGTTTCCGGATGTAACGCCTTTCGGGAGGGCGAATAGGGGGAGCGTGCAGGGTAAATGCCAGAGGCAATGTTCGCCGGCGTGTTTCGGCTAAGGCCCTTGCCTGAAAAAACATGGCGATATCCATGTGCGATGGTTTTTTCTTTGCACCATGTTGCGCCAAGCCTTAACGTTATATGGCCTGACGATGATTGCCGTCGGCTCGTGCATCGGGTCAGGTATTTTCGTAACACCTGGTCAGATTGTGCAGGCTGTGCCAAATGCGCTGCTAGTATTGTTAGCCTGGGTGCTGGGCGGCGTGCTGGCGCTGACGGGGGCACTGACGTTCAGCGAGTTAGGCGGCATGTTTCCGCATTCGGGCGGGGTGTATGCGTATTTACGCGAGGCGTACGGTGATTTTGCCGCTTTCTTATACGGCTGGATTATCCTGCTCGTGGTCAACAGCGGTGCCTTGGCCGGGTTAGGAGCGGCCTTTGCCGAGTACATGAAAATCTTTTTCCCGCACATGGACGAGACTGTCAAGGTGGGCGTAGCGGCGGCTACGGTGCTTGGCCTGACGGCATTCAACATGCTGGGCGTGCATGTGAGCCAGGTGCTGAGCAATGTGCTCACGGGGTTGAAATTGCTGGCTATCGTTGTCATCATTGCGGTTGGTTTTGTCTTTGGCAGTGCTGAGCGCACGGGGCTGCAGTTTTCACTGAGTGAAGGGGTGCCCGAGGCCTGGCCGACGGCTTTGTTAACGGCGCTCATCGGTGTGATTTTCTCGATTGGAGGCTGGCACCACGCCTCTTATGTGGCTGGTGAGGCCATAGATGCGCCACGCACGGCTCCGCGCGCCATGATGTTAGGCGTGTTCATCGTGCTGACGGCGTATGTGCTGGTCAACGTGGCTTACATGCTGTTGCTTCCCTTAGACGACATTGCCCGCACACCGCGCGTGGCTGGCGAAGCACTGGAGCGGGTAGCCCCTTGGGGCGGCAAGGCGGTGGCCGCGGCCATTGTACTCTCGATTTTTGGCACTGTCAGCATCTACACAATGTCGGCGCCGCGCATCTATTTCGCTATGGCCAGCGATGGCATCTTCTTTCCGTCGTTGGCAAAGGTGCACGCGCGCTGGCGCACGCCGATGCTGGCCATGCTGGTGCAGGCGATTTGGGCCATAGGTGTGCTGTTGTTTTTTGGTGGTTTGTTCGAGCACATCATCACTTTCGTAACCTTTGCCGATGCGCTTTTCATGGGCCTGGCCGGCGCTGCAGTGTTTGTTCTGAGGCGCAGGCGCCCACAGGCGGAGCGTCCGATCCGCGTTTGGGGCTACCCTTCGGTACCGGCAGTGTTTGTGCTTCTTTCGGCGGCTTTTGCCGTGAATACTTTCTTAGAGCATCCTGAGCAGGCGCTACCCGGGCTGGGGCTGTTGGCGGCAGGTGCTGTAGCATTCTGGTGGCTCAAAAAGAACGCACTCCGCCGTCTTCCTAAAAGCTGAGCGGCCACAAGGTGGTAAGGGTCGGTGGTAAGGCGAAATCTTTCGCTTCGCCGAGAGGGCTACCGGTACGCGCACCATGGGGGGCTGTACCTTTGGGGCTGAAAAATAAACAGGTACCTATTGCTATGACGAGTTATCGCCTTTTGCGCATCGCCGCCCTTTCGGGCGCGGCAACAGTTGCCTTAGGCGCTTTTGGCGCACACGGTCTGAAGCCATATCTTTCCGATTATCAGGCGACTATCTTTGAAAAGGCCGTCCAGTATCAGTTTGTCCATACTCTGGCGTTGCTGGCTGTGGGCATACTAATGGGGCGCAGTGAGCGCGTCTGGCTTCGGCGCAGCGGCTGGCTGTTTGGGCTGGGCATACTCTTCTTTTCCGGTTCGCTATACCTGTTGGCCTGCCGCGACCTGCTACCCTTACCCGTAGGCTGGCTGGGGCCTATCACGCCGGTGGGTGGGTTTTGCTTCATCGGCGGCTGGCTGGCACTGGCCTGGGGGCTACGGCGGTAATGTCCTGTTTTAAGGCTTGCCTTTCGGCATACTGGTTTGTCGGCTGGTGTGAGAGGGCAAGCAGGTCTCAGGTGGAAGCGGCCTCCTCCGGCTGTTCGGCGGGCGTCTCACAGGCTGAGATGGGGAGTTCCACATAGAAGTCCGTGCCTTCGCCCGGGCGTGTGTCGAAATAGATGTTGCCCTCGTGTGCCTCGATGATGCGCTTGCAAATGGCCAGGCCCAGGCCGCTGCCAGAGCTTTTAGTGGTGAAGTTTGGCTCAAAGACGCGCTTTTGGATTTCGGGCGGAATGCCGCCGCCGTTGTCGCGGATGCGCACCACTGAGAAGTCGCCTTGTCGGGTTATAGAGAGTTCGATGCGTCCCTTGCGCTCGGCCGGTACGGCCTGAATGGCGTTGATGACTAAGTTGTTGAATACCCTGATGAGGTGGTTTTTGTCGCCCTGAATGTGGTAGCGTTCGGGCGGCAGGTCGATGCTCAGGTCCACGTTGTGGTCTTCGGTGAACAGGTCATAGACGCTTTCAACCACGTCATTGAGCACCATGTCGTGCTTTTGCCGGATGTCTAAGTTGGCAAACAGCGAAAACTCAGTGGCGATTTGGGCCAGCGAGTCTATCTGCTCGATGAGGCGCGCGATGGCTTTTTTCAGATAAGCGGCTGCCTGTGTCGGGTCAGACGACAGGCGCTCCAGCTGCTGCATGGAGAGTTTGATAGTCGTCAGCGGATTTTTGATGTCGTGTGCTACCTGTCGGGCCATTTCGCGCCAGGCACTTTCGCGTTCTAAGCGGATGAGGCGCGCTTTGGACTCTTCCAGTTTGTCCACCATTCGGTTGTACTCGTCAATGAGTGCGCTGATTTCGTCGCCGGCCTGTTCGGCGTATTCGAGCGGTTCGTTTTTGTCTTCCAATTTCAGGCGCTGGATTTTATCGGAGATCAGCTTGAGCGGGCTGGTGATAGAGTTCGACAACGTATAAGACACCGCGTAAGCAATGAGCATAAGGAAGACGTAAACGCTGGCCAGCAGGCCGATGAAGTCCGACACTTCGGGGCCTACTTTGCGTCCGGAGAGATAATAGGGTACGCCGAGGAAGCCGAGCAGTTGGTTTTGGTTGTTGCGCACCGGCAGGTATCGGTTAGTGTAGGTCGCGGCGCCGGCGCGTTCAGTGGCTGTGGCTTCCTGTTCCTGGCCTGCCGTCAGGCGGACGTGAGCGTCGGCGCTCATTCGGCTGGGCAGCACCCCGATGCGCACCAGCGGGTTTTGGGTCGAGAAGAGAGTCTGCCCTTCGGTCGAAAAGAAGTTGACATCTGTGGCTAAGCTGGCGGCCTGTGGGGCCAGCAGTTGCGGAACGACCTGCGCCAGGGTATCCTTATGAGGCGGTATGTCGCTCAATTGGATGCGCATGTACGTGAGCAGTGCTTCGGCCCGGCGGTCCAGGTCGGCCTGTTCGCGTTGGTGCGCTTGGTCGGCAAAATGTATGTAGGTGAGGGCGATAGCGCCAGCAAAGCCCGACCCAATGAGCGCAAAGGTGCGATAGTGGATGCGCTTAGACAGCGAGCCTCGACCTGCGAAGCTCAACTGGTAATGCGCGGGCAGAAATTCCAGCCAAGTGTTGAGGAGTGCTACGACGACAATGACCAGCAGGCACAATGCAAAGAGCACTGAGAACAGATACAGCGGTTTGCGCATGTCGGCCAACGGGCGCCCGACGGCGGCGGCAGCCATACCATCGGTGGTGCTGTACACAGCGTCAGCGCGGCGTGGACTCAAGGTTACGCGCTCTTCAGCACGCCCGCGGGGCAGGTCTTTGGCAAAGACGGCCCGGCTGGCCTCGCCCTGGTCCACCACTAAGTAGCCGCGGCGTTGCACGGCGTAGTCGTAGGTAAAAAGGCGTTTCATGCCCTGATAGGCCTGCCGATAGAACAGCTCCGAATAGACGCGCGTGGGCTGCTGATAGACGTGGTCGAAGAAAAAATACACCTCGGCGGGTTGGGCTGGGTCGTTGATGCGCTGCATAGGCGCGCGCAGCATGTATCGGAAGACCCCGTTGTCGGCCACCACGTAGCGCACCTGAGGCAAGCCGTCTAAGGGAGTGCCTTTAGCCCAGTTGTTTCCAACGATTTCCGCGCGGTCTTGGGACTGGTCTTGAGGCAACACCGAGCCGTCCTTGTCGAAGGCGAAGACCGACAGGCGATAGTTCTGAAAGAGATAACTGTACGGATAGGTCAGCTCATAGGCGCGCTGGCGCAGGTCGGCAGCTAGAGGCCGGAAAGGCCAAGGTTTAAGCAGGTTGGCCAGTGTGCTGTCCTGAGTCAGCAGGGGCGCTACCTGGCGCAGCAGCGGCTCGGCGTACTCCGAGTCGCGCCCCAGAGCCAGTGCTTCAGCATAGGATAAGCGCGTCTGGCGGTCTTTTTCGGCATTAAAGGAATACAGCGACCACGCCGCAAGCGCCGAAAATAGCATCAGCCACACCGCCAGGCCGACCAAGCGCTGGACGCGCAAGGCAATGGAGCGCTGAAAAAGAGCTGCATAGCCTGTCGCCAACGCAACCATCAGGAACAATGGCCAGGGAGTCGGAATGCCAACGACCCACGCAAGCGTCAGAGCGACAACCGCACTTATCCCCAAGGCAGTCAGGCGTTGCGGCGTTGGCAGGCCGCACTCGTGTGCCGTGAAGATGAAGCGATGGTGAAAAAGAAACAATGCCAGCAGCACCATCAGCAGGCCGGCCAATGCCAGGGCTGAAAAGCGGTCGGCATTAAGCAGGTTATCGAAATCAAAAGAAATACCCGATTGGAAGATCAACCAACGGCACAGCCAGACCGCGCCAAGCGCGCTGCTTACGGTGGTCGCGTATGCCAGCGCGCTGATGGCCATGCGAGCAAGCAACGAGAGCCGTTGCGCCAGACCCTCCGTCCGTGAAACGCGATGGAAAAACACCGCAAACCACAGCAGCAGCGTCAGGTGCAGCAGCAAATCGCCCACCGAGCGCGCGCCCAAAATGGAGTGTTCCAAGGGTCGATCAAATACCGACAGCGCTCCCAGCGACTCACGGCTGAACCCCATAGCTGCATTGAGTGCCCAAAGCGCCGACAACGTCAGCACCAGCAGCCCAATGGCCTGCCAGCGTTTGCCCTGCTCGTGCCAGCACAGCACCACCCGCGATACCCAGGCCAATACCAGCGCTATCAGCAGCAACAGCGCTACCAGCAAGACACCTTGCACCCACATCGCCTGCACATGCCCCTGCGCCGATAGCCCGAATAAGGGGGCACCATGCACGTGCACCGGCTCGCCGGCGTCGGCAGCCGTTATTTCAACACCCGAAGGAATGGAAAGGCCCGCCGGAAAGTACCGCCTCCCAGCTATCTGCCATTCTACTGGCACCCATACCGACAAGGTGGCCTCCGCCTCAAACGGACGCGAATACACGTAAAAATAGCCTGCCGGCATTCGCGCACCCTGCCGTTGTTCACCCTTGCTTGCCAGGGCACGCAGCACCTCGGGCAGAGGCGAAACGAAATTGTTGGAGGCAAACAGCACTGAGTCGCGCTGATGGATGAGCACAGTATAGTCCTGCCGGCTTTGCTCCTTGAGGGTGTTGCTCCAGCCTTCTGCATCCTTCGGCGCTTGGTCGCGCAGCACTGCTTGTATCGTCGGGCGCTCGCGCTCAAGCCATTGCAGGGCCGCCGCCTCTTGCTCCGACACATGCACCTCCATGCGCACAGCACATTGTCGAAGCAGCGCCGTATCTTTGAGGCTGATTTGTGCAGTGTAAGCCACTGCCGTCAAAACAACCCCGGCGAAAAGGTACAGGAGCGAGCTTTTCATCATAATATGCGCACAAAAGCGGTGAATGTGAGACTTCCGTAGCGTCCATCAGCGGCTCGTCAGGCTCACCGCTCCTTGTCAGTTACAGGCTTACCGGCGCAAACATTGCGCAAAAGTACAAGAAGCCTTCGGCTAAAAAAGCGCTGTGCAAAACCAAAAAATCATGCCAACTCATTCGACAGCATCGTCGTCATAAGGACATACGCACCGCCTGAAGAGTCTTGCACTGCAAATCGCTCTGCCGCCTTTGCCCCTTGGGGGCGGGGAGGAAAGTCCGGACAACACAGAGCACCGCGCCACCTAACGGGTGGGGTCTCGACAACGGTCGAGGCACAGATAGGGTCACAGAAAATAACCGCCTCAGGCCTTAGGGCCTGCGGTAAGGGTGAAAACGTGCGGTAAGAGCGC
>FQKF010035066.1_pt1 | contig 35666 bp, 29 predicted proteins | sample 1504521 | NCBI WGS metagenome assembly FQKF01 (sample SAMEA4475357, study PRJEB15587) | soil metagenome | biome: Soil; feature: Field | place: India | collected 2015-03-11 | depth 0 m
AGTTTGTAGCCAATACAATGCTCTATCAAAATTAATTTCAATAGTAGCAGGATTTGTTTTTGGATAGTAACTACCCAAACGTTCAATGTATTTGCCATCACGTGGCGCCCTGCTATCTGCTACCACAATGTGGTAGAAGGGAATTTTTTTGCGTCCCTGACGCGATAATCTGATTCTTACGGGCATAACTTAACGCTTTTAATCCAACTTATTTTTAAAAATTAGGCTGCAAATATAGAACTTTTATTTTATCATTCAATCATTTATAATATTAAATATGATAGTTTATGTGTAAAAAAATTGTTTTCTTACTATACTTTATGGTTTTATTATAATTGCACAATTCAAAGCTTATTGATTTAATTGAGGATACTCAATACGGTTATGATAAATATTTTTTAATCTCTTTTTAAACGAATTGCGTATAGTGTCAATATCTTTAAGCGTAATATCGGCATCGGTAAATTGTTGTTCTTTTATGAGATTATCAATGATGGAGTCGACCAAATAATTAATATCTTTTTCGGAATATCTTTTTAAACTTCGGGCGGCTGCTTCCACACTATCGGCAATCATTAATACTGCCATTTCTTTTGAAAAAGGTTTAGGTCCAGGATAGGTAAATACTTCTACATTAATGTCGCTATCGGGATTCATTTTTAAGTACGAACGATAAAAATAATGAGCCGTTGTGGTTCCATGATGTGTTCTGATAAAATCAATTATTTGTTCGGGCAGATGATATTCACGGGCAATTTCTACTCCTCTTGCCACGTGACCTATAATAATTTTGGCACTTTCTTCAAAAGTTAATTTTTCGTGTGGATTGGCTTGATCCGATAAATTTTCGATGAAATAATAAGGATTTTCCATTTTGCCAATATCATGATATAAAGCACCGGCTCGAATTAAAAGGGGATTACCTCCAATACGGTAAATGCCTTCTTCAGCTAAATTTGCTACCTGAAGCGAATGCTGAAAAGTACCTGGTGTCTTCTCCGCTAGTTTTCGTAATAATGGTTGATTAGTATCTGATAATTCAAGAAGAGTGGCATCCGATAAAAACCCAAAAAGTTTTTCGGCGGCATAAATTAACGGAATTGAAGAAAGAATTAATAATCCATTTCCAATGAAATTAAAAATTTCGTTTGTGTATATTACTTTTAAATCACCCTCCTGATATAATCTTAGTCCAATGTATATTACAAAATACGAAAATGTTACCCATGCAGCTGTCATGAATATTTTGTTCCGTCGATATACATTGCTTAAACTCATAATGGCTACAATTCCTGCAGTTAAATTCATAAAAATGAATTCAAAGCTGTTGGGTGCCCAAAAGCCAATTAACAAAATAGTTGTCAGATATACAAATAATGCAATTCGGGAATCGAAAAAGGTTTTAAGTAGTATAGGCATTATGGCAAAGGGAATCATATATATACCTATAGGCTTGTATTTTATAATCATGCTGCCAATAAATGAGAATAATACCATCATAAAAAATATAAAACCAGTTCGTTCTATTGAATTAAGTATTGTTGGATAGTATTTTAGCAGGTAGTTGTAAACCAGTAAAATTAAAAATGTAATTAGTATTAGCTGGCCGATTAATATTACAAAAAAATTACCAGCTAAGCCCATTCGCTGTTCGTGTTCTTTCTTTAGCGATTCGAGTATCTTATAAATTTTGGGCGTTACAATATCGCCAGTGAAAATAATACGTTCGCCTGTTAAAACTATTCCTTCTGTGAGTGAAATATTATTAATGGCTTCTTGCATCATTTTTGTTGTAGTTGCAGCATCGTAAAACATGTTTGGAGTTAAATATCGCTCAATTCTTAGTTCGTTAAAGAAATCATGTACATTAATTCCTTTTGTAAATGCTAACTCGTCGCAATAATTTACAAATTGGAGCTTTGCATATTCATAGGCTTGTTTTAATGTGAAAACATTTTCAATTTCAACTTCTTCGGCAACATTGTCTTTTATTCGGGTGATATATTTTAACTTACCTGGAATATTCTCTGTTTCATCAGGTATTTCAATTATTCCATTTTTATAAATAATGTCCAGAATTGTATATATCTGATTTTCTGTTTGTATCCGATACTTATCATTTATTGTATCTGATCTTTTTTTAATGTAATTATTCCAGCTTACTGTAAAATTTTGCTTAAACAAAGCTTTCTTTTCTAATCCAATTTTAGGATTATATGAAAAATAAACCGGGAAGTTTTTTGCAATGCTATCTTTTTCTTTTTCTAAATCGGAGTTAAATTTGTATATAGGAAAATCAAATGGAGCAATTAAAACTTCATGCATCCATGGTTTACCTTTCTGGTATTCGTATTTAAATTTCCCTCCTCGTGGAAAAAATGCAAGCAATAATACACCTGTGGCAATAAATATAAGTAACTGCCACCAATGTATTGTAAGTGGTTTATGTTCCTTCTTTTTTTGCAAACTGTTAATTTGTTTTGAACCGTTATAAAGTTAAGTATTTTCCAATTACTAATATAAAAATTTACAATCAAAAATGTTCAGAAACATTCGCAGTTAATAAAAAAAATAGGCCGGCCTAATAAATAGGCCAGCCTATCATTATTAGTTTTAAAGCAAGTTATTTCTTAATAATTCTTTGGGTTACAACGCCATTATTGGTATTAACTTTTATAAAGTAAATACCACTGCTAATGTCTTGCATATCAATTAAAGCATTATTAGCGTTAATGCTCATAATTTTTTCAACCTGACCGGTAATATTGAAAATAGTAACAGATTTGATTAATTCATTACTACGAATATTCATGCTTCCCGATACAGGATTTGGATAAATTTCAATACCTGAAATGGTGGTTTCTTTAACACTGGTTCCAACAACAACACCTTCGGCTTTGACTTCGGTCGATTGATTACCTGATTTATCTAGTGCTGAAACACCAAATGTATAACTTCCATCGGCAAGGTCTTTAACAGTGTATGTTAATTTATTAACTGTGTCAAGTGCTACACCGTTTTGGGTAATAATATAACCTTTCACTGCGTCGTTATCGGTAGAGGCTTCCCAGGTTAATGTAACATCTTTACCATTAACGGTTGCTGTTAAGTTAGCAGGCGCAGTTGGCTTTTCTAAATCGACTAATACTATTTTACCTAACCAGAGGGTATCGCCTACAGTTGGTCCCCAGCTAATTGTTTGTTGACCGAAAAATTGTACCTGATTAATAATTTGCATTAAGTTGTGAAGTTTGCCAGAAGCAACTTTAAATGTTGCTGACGCTGGACTTTGCGATAGGCCAGTTGCAGATGGAATCAAACCTTCGCCCCATGGATTATCCATTTTATTTACAGTATCCATTACCTGAACAACAGCATTAATTTTGGTAGCTTCTAAAGTATCGAGTGTGGCCTGGCAAGGTGCATATTTGAATTCAACCTGAGCAGTCATTTTGGGTTTCAGGATTACAGGTACAATATTTATGGTAGAGTTCCAACCATCTAATATCACCTGGAAATACTTTTTGTTATTGATGGTAACCACCGTCATCCATGAAGGTAATGTAGATGGGTCAACATCTTCGGGGTCAAGAACAATAGGATTGTTTGATGTAATAGTAACCGGACTTACCCAAATGGTATCACCAGTGGTAGGACCCCAGCTAATTGTTTGCTGACCAAAGAACTGAATCTGATTGATTAATTTCATATCCTTACTTAAAGCAGCTGTTACAGTTTTAAAGCTTTCGCTGGCAGGCGATTGGCTTAAGCCTGTTGAAGAAGGAACCATACCTTCGCCCCATGGATTTTTTACTTTGTTAACGGTATCCATTAGTTGAACCACTGCATTAATTTTGGCTAATTCCAATGTATCGGCAGTGGCCTGGCAACGTTTATATTTAAACTCGACAGTAGCCTGATAACCCGAACGAAGTAAGAAGGGACGTACATTAAAAGTTGAGTTCCATCCATTTAATACAACCTGCAGGTATTTTTTCCCGTCGATGGTAACAATTTCAGTTCCTTCAGGCACATCACCTTCGAATGTGCGAATATCAAATGGATTAACAACTTGTAGTTTTCCAATATATAAATAGGGCCCTGAAATTGCTCCCCAATCACCAGCTGTTTTTTGAACGGCTAATTGCAATTGAGTATATGTTCCTGCTTTAAAATTGCCTGATAAATTTTTTACTGTTTCTGATGCAGGACTATTGGTTATAGCAAATTTATTACTCCAATCAGATGAAATAAATTGTATAAAAGCTTGTACTGGCGTAGGATCGGTTACTGTGCCTTTATCGTATTTGTATGAAAATTTATAGGTCGTAGTTGCAGAAACAGTAAGAGGTTCAATACTAAAAAAAGTATTCCATCCATCAATGGGTACTTTTAAATAGGGAATGCCTTCAATAGTATCAATGCTGCATCCGGCAGGTACATCGCCTTCAAATGTTTTCAGGTTAAAAGGAGCTGCATAATTCGATAACAGCCCAAAAGTAAACAAAGTTACCAGTGTTAGAAGTGTTTTTCTCATAGTAATATTCATTTTAGTTAAACAATTGGTTGTTTTGATTTTTTAAATTTAAATAGAAATGCTTTGTTTGTTATTGTACATATGTTATTAAAGATTTGTACAAATGTTCAAAACACGGTATAAAATGTTAATTAGTGGTTAAATTTGTTATATGGGTATTGTTATAATAATAATATATTTTATTATATAAGGCCATTTTAATTTTAAGTTGATTATATGAATTTAGATAGATTTTTGTTGGTTTATTAGATAAATTCATACCTTTATCGCCAGAGTTTAGAGTTATTTTGATTTATAACTTTATTTTTTATAAATTAAATTATGAATGCTCAAAAATCTTATTCTTACTACTTTATTTTAACCATGTTAGGTTTATTGTTTTTTATTTTCGGATTTATTACGTGGTTAAATGGCACATTAATACCGTATTTAAAAATTACCTGTGAACTCAATAATTTTCAGGCATATTTTGTAACGTTTGCATTTTACATTTCATATTTTGTGATGGCTTTGCCTTCGGGGTGGTTATTGTATAAAATAGGTTTTAGACGAGGCATTGGTTATGGATTGTTTATAATGGCTCTGGGTTCATTATTATTCATACCTGCTGCTTATACCCGTCAATTTGTTTTTTTTCTGATTGGTTTATTTATACAGGGAACCGGATTGGCTTTATTACAAACAGCAGTTAATCCTTACGTTACTATAATAGGTCCAATTGAAAGCGCTGCACAGCGAATAAGCATAATGGGTTTGTGCAATAAATTTGCTGGCATTTTAAGCCCTTTTATTTTAGGGGCTATTGTTTTACATAACATTACACCGCTTTCGAATCAAATAAATGAAGTGAATGGAATTCAAAAAGTTGAGCTATTACAAGAATTAGCATCGCGCATTGTTCTACCTTATATTGTTATGTCGGTAGCTTTATTTCTTTTAGGCTTAATGTCATTAAAAGTTCATTTGCCCGAAATACAAATTGATAAAGAAGAAGAGGCAGGCGTAAAAAAACGTGAAGTATTTCTTTATCCACAGCTTGTTTTAGGATTTCTGGCTATATTTTTGTATGTAGGTGCCGAAGTGATTGCTGCCGATACCATTGTGCTGCACGGTCAGGCTGAGGGCATTATTCTTGAAAAAGCTCGTTATTTTACATCATTTACTTTAGCTTCTATGTTGTTAGGTTATATTGCCGGTATTGTTTTTATTCCTCGTTACATATCTCAAAACAAAGCATTGGCCATTTCAGCTGTGTTGGGAATTTTATTTACAATAATAGCTATTCTTACAACAGGCTTTGTAAGCGTATTTTTTATAGCTTTGTTGGGCTTTGCTAATGCCATTATGTGGCCAGCCATCTGGCCTTTAGCAATTCAAGGTCTGGGCAAATTAACCAAAATTGCATCGTCCATTCTTATTATGGGTATTCTTGGTGGTGCACTTCTTCCTCTTCTTTATGGCTATATGGCCGATGTATTAAATAATAAAATAGCCTATATCATATTATTCCCTTGCTATTTATTTATTGGCTACTATGCGTTATGGGGCAGTCAACATCGGCCAATTAAAGTTAAAGCTCGAGAAACTTTAAACACACAGGCATAGGAACTGTTATACTGATACCTGTATTTATAAGTTGACCTTTCTCAGAAATTTGAAATATTACAATATTATTTGAATCCTGATTGGCTACTAATAAATATTTTCCTGATGGGTCGATAATGAAATTGCGTGGTGTTTTTCCACCACATGGGTAGAAATCAATCAGCCTTAGTTCTCCGGTATTTTCATCGATAGAAAAAGCTGCAATATTGTTTACGTTACCTCGGTTGGTGGCATATAAGAATCGTCCATTTGGCGTTATATGAATGTCAGCTGAGCCAGGATAACGAATATCATTTTCAGGCATTGTTGATATAGTCTGGAATCGCATAAGACTTCCATCGGGTTGTATATTTGATACTTCAATGGTTCCATTTAATTCGTTTAAAAGATAAAACCAATTTTTAAATGGATGTATGGCAAAATGCCGTGGTCCTGACCCCGAAGCTGATTGAGCTGCATTAGCGGAACGTATTAATTTATTATTGGCAGAATCAATTGTTAGAATATTAACAGCATCAATACCCAGATCGGTTGCATAAAATAACAAATTATGCGGGTTCTGGTCAATCATATGGGCATGTGGGCCTTCCTGTCTTGAAGCATTGGGGCCTTTTCCATAGTCTTGTAAAACATCCAGTGCATTGCTTAGCTTACCCTGTTCTAAAATTTTGAAAATACTATAGTTTCCACTACCGTAATTGGCTACTAGAGCATAGTTAGCATCTCGAGCAACTGATATGTAACAAGGTGAATTGCCTTTAGAAGAAACACTATTTAAAAGGGTTAATTTTTTATTTATTGTGTCAATATAAAATGCGCTAACACTGCCAGGACTATTTTCATTAACACAATATAAATTTAACTTATTACGATGTATACATAAATAGGATGGATTTGAAGCATTTGTTACACTGATTAATGAATACGAAAGTGTTTTTAAGTTAATTGAATACCAATAAATACCATTCGATTTGGATGATCCGGATCCATAGGTATAAGTGCCAATAAATAAATTCAGGTTGTCAATTATTTTTTTACTCGAATCGGTGTCATTCGAGGCAGGCGATTCTGATTTGGTACAGTGTAATTGTGCAGATAGGCCTACCATCATTAAAATCAAAAGTAAACTTGTGTTAATTTTCATTATCTATTTAATTAAATGTGTAATATTATTCTATAATTTGTAAACGTGCAAACTTAAGTAAGAGCTTTTTTTCACCTGCATTATCAAAAACAACAGTTGCTTTCTGGTTTGGTTCAACGCCTTCGATACTCAGAATTGTACCCTGTCCGAATTGTTGGTGTTGAATGCGCATTCCTGGTCGAAGCAAAGAAGAATCGTGATTTTGAAAATTTTGTTGGTTTTCTACTTTTTTTCGGGTAGCTGTTTTAATGTCTATCAATTTTCGTTGAACCGAGTGAACTGGAGAATCAATTTTTGAAGAAGATTCAGAAGCTATGTAATTATCATTTTTAACTGTAGGATTTCTATATTCCTGGAGTTCATCGTCAAAGTTGTCGTTCTGGTCAGTTGGGCTGCCTTTATAGTCGACATACTTAGGGTCAATATCGAAGATAAAACGGCTTGGAGAGCAACTGGTAGGTTTTCCCCATTTATATCGGCGGGTAGCGAATGAAATAAGCACTTCCTTTCGGGCACGGGTTAATGCTACATAAAAAAGCCTTCGTTCTTCTTCAATCTCTTCGTTGCTTTGTTGCGATAACATTGATGGAAAAAGGCCTTCTTCAAGTCCTACCAGAAATACATAATCAAATTCAAGTCCCTTAGCAGCATGCACAGTCATTAAACTTACTACATCCTGTCCATCGTTTTTTTCAGTGTCGGTATCGGTGAGTAATGAAACAGTTTCTATGTACTTGTCAAGTGTAATTAAATTATTTTCCGATTCTCCCTGGTTATCGACATAATCTTTAATGCTATTTAATAATTCTTCGACGTTTTCGAGGCGTGCTAAACTTTCAAAAGAATTTTCTGATTTTAAATCATTTATCATTCCGCTGCCATTGGCTATATGAAGGGCCATATCGTAAGCATTAAGTTCGTATAATTTTGATTGGAAACTGCTTATTAAATTTTTAAATTGCTGTACTTTAGAGAGTATTTGATTTGAAATGTGAAGCGGATATTTGGCAGGATCAGATAAAACTTCCCATATACTGACTTGATGAGTTGAAGCAGCCAATTCAATTTTTTCTATAGTTGCTTCACCGATACCGCGCGACGGATAATTAATAATCCGTTTTAAGGCTTCGTCGTCTTTACAATTGATGGTAATCCGAAAATAGGCCAGTAAATCTTTAATTTCTTTTCGTTGATAGAATGAAGTTGCCCCAAAAATTTTGTAAGGTATGTTTCTTTTGCGAAGGGTTTCCTCAAAAATACGGCTTTGAGCATTAGTTCGATATAAAATTGCAAACTGATTATAACGCACTTGCTGCGATACGCTAATATTAAAAATTTCATTAGCTACCAGATATCCTTCTTCATGATCGGTAGCGGTTTCAACAATTCGTATTGGATTGCCCGGTTCTTGATTTGAAAATATTTGTTTAGGTATTTGAAAACGATTTTTGGCAATAATACTATTGGCAGCATTAACTATGGTTTGGGTAGAACGATAATTTTGTTCTAACTTGAATAATGCATGCTGGGGATAGTCATTTTTAAAGTTTAAAATATTCTCGATTCGTGCTCCACGAAAAGCATAAATACTTTGTGCATCGTCGCCTACCACACAAATATTCTGATGTTTGGCAGCTAATTTTTTTACTATTAAATATTGGGCAAAATTGGTATCCTGATATTCGTCGACCAGAATATATTCAAAAAAATTCTGGTATTTTTCTAAAATATCGGGAAAATTGCGGAATAGGATGTTAGTATTAACTAATAAATCGTCGAAATCCATTGCATCAGCTTTTTTGCATCGTATGGTGTATAGTTTATAAATATCGACTATGTGTGGTTTCCGGTTCTGTTTATCAAACTCCAATAGTTTTGTGTTACTCATGTAACTATTTACTGTAATTAAATTGTTTTTTGCCATAGAAATTCTCGATAGCACCTCATTCACCTTATAGGTTTCGGGGTTTAGATTAAGCTCTTTTATTACCGATTTAATTACACTTTTTGAATCGGCAGTGTCGTAAATGGAGTAACCTGAGCTGTACCCCAGCGCCTGTGATTCGAATCGTAATATTTTTGAAAAAACAGAATGAAAGGTACCCATCCATAAATTTTTAGCATGCTCATGACCTACCAACTGCCCTATCCGTTCTTTCATTTCGTTAGCTGCTTTGTTGGTAAATGTTAAGGCAAGAATAGATCTTGCATTAATCCCTTTTTCGAGTAGATATGCTATTTTATATGTTAATACTCTTGTTTTTCCTGATCCCGCACCAGCTATCACCATCGAAGGGCCTTTGTCGTATTCAACTGCAGCACGCTGAGCATCATTTAAATCATTTAGTAATTTACTCTTCATGTTAAAACCGTCAATTTTTCTCCAAAGGTAATTCATTTAAGGGTTTATGGCTGCCTGTTCAAATTAAAATTTATTAACTTTTTATTTAGCTAGTCAAGATATAATAAGCTTACATAATATAGCGTGATTAGAAAGTTTTTTCCGTTTTTGATAATATTTAATACTATTTTTCTGTTATATAAAGCTAATTGTTATGAAACGATATTAAGAGTAAAAATGGGTTTTCGTTCAACCTTATACCTAAAATTATATTTGGATGAAAAAAATGTAAAGCCTATTCAATCTGTTTAATAAAGTATATATTTGTCAACGAAATTCGAAAACTTTGGCATGCTTATAAAACGTTTTATATTATTTGTTTTTCTTATTTTTATTACCTTTTGTTCTGCCATGGCTCAAATAATTGGCATCGATGCTGATTATCAGAGCTGGATTAACTATACTTCTGGTAATAAATGGAAAGTTAGGGTATTTGCATTTAATCAAAACCAAACAAATTTGAACAACCGCTGGGGGAAGCTTAAGGCAATTTCGCCCGATTCAACAGGAGGATGGTCATTTCAGTGGTCGACCCTCGATTTATCAACCTTTCAGTTTAACGATACGTTAGCTCCGATTATAAATGCCGATAGTGCTGTGCTTGAGAATTTAAATACGGGCTGTTATCGGGTTCGATTACAAAAAGGAAGTATTGATACTTTTTTTGTGGCATGGGTTCTTATAAATCCGTTACGTTTTCATTTATTAAAAACCGACGATGGTTTTGTTAAAGATTTTGAATATAGCTGCGATTTTCTTGATTTACGTGCGATTCCCAAAAGTGACACTAAATTCCCTCAAAACCTTCGATATTTACATTACGATTACTTCTTGTGTCCAAATCCTGAAACCGGCGATCTTTTTAAATTAAATAATGACATAATTTTTAATTGGAGCGGGTCCGATGGCTCTGTATATACAACAACTAATAAACCTCAAGTTAGAATTACAAGCCCACCAGCTGTTGATACAAGATATAAAGTGACTGCAAAAGATTTATTTGGGAATCAGGCCAATGATGAAATTGTTTATAAAACCATAAATACTAAAGCCGATTTTAAAATATATTTGGCCGAAGATACCATGAATGGTGATTTTAAAACTCGTTATAAAGAAACTAACGAGGGAGAAGCTAAATTGTGGGCTAAATTCATTAACCTATCGAAAAATGGAGCCCGTTTTACCTGGCAACTTTCCGATTATCTTCTTACAAAAACCGATTCGTTATATTATTTAACTTTTACTTCCGACTCGACCGATACCATTAAAGATATTGTTTATACTTTACCTCGTACGTATAAGGTTAAGCTTATTTCAGAAAGTCCTCGATTTTGTATTGATAGCATTGTGAAAGAAATAATAGTGAAACCTTCAAAAATGGGAAATCTTGGGAAGGATGCTTTACCTAAGGTTTTCACTCCCAATGGCGACGGAGTAAATGACTATTTTTATATTAAAACCGATAATTCTGATTCCATTCAATCAATTGAATATCTTAGCTTACGTATATATAATAGCAGAGGTACTAAGGTTTTTGAGTACAAAGGAAAAGTTGCCGACGGATGGAAAGGCTGGGATGGCAAAACTTATCTCGGACTTGATGCACCTGCCGGTATCTATTATTATTATTTCGAAGCAAAAGGATATGGTAAATTTAGTTCGCAATCTACTGATAATACTTCTAACAGTAATTCAACCGACCAGGGGCCATCAAAAGTGTCGGGCAAAGGCTATTTTTATCTATTTCGAGAGTAATTGTATTGGGCTTGCTCTAATTTTATTGATTTATCGAATTGTAAATTAAATCTTATAATAACACCTTAGTCAAACTTACGATATTGTTTTGCGCATTAATGCTTCTATTTCATCGGGTTCTACAGGAATTTTTTCTGTTAAATTAATCGTTTCGTTGTCAGTTATTAACAAATCATTTTCTAGACGTATACCTATGTTTTCTTCTGGTATATATATTCCTGGTTCGCAGGTAATAACCATTCCGGGTTGGAGAATATCGGTGCGTTTTCCTACATCGTGTACGTCGAGGCCTAAAAAGTGTGAAATGCCATGTAAATAATACTTTTTGTAAGCCCTTTTTTCGATTGTTTCATTTTTTACTTCTTTATTCGAAATTAATCCCAGCTTAATTAATTCTTCCTCAATGGATGGAATTAAATCTTCCTGAATTTTTTCAATGGTTTTACCTTTTTTTGTAATTCGCATGGCTTCTTTTAGTAATCGCAAAACTGATTGGTAAACTTGTAATTGGCGTTTGTTAAACTGACCATTTATTGGAACAGTGCGCGTAATATCGGCAGCATAATTGTTATATTCTACGCCAAAATCGATCAAAAGTAAGTCTCCATCATTACAAACATGATTATTATGTGTGTAATGTAAAATGCAGGCATTTTTACCACTGGCTATAATGGGTTCAAATGCATGAAAACGACAACCTTTTTTTGTAAAATGATAACTAATTTCTGCTTCAATTTCATATTCGTATAAACCGGGTCGAATGACTTTTATTGTTTCAAAAAATGCATCGGCACTAATTGATATGGCCTGTCGGATTTGCTCAATTTCTTCAGGTTCTTTGATTTGTCGAAGTTTAGTTAAAAGTATATTACAATCTTCGTAATGATGCAATGGATAAAAGGTTTTCAATTGATTTAATAATCGATAATTGGCAGTTTGCAATGTTGCTGACGAATCAGCAGGTTGCTCGGTTGCTAGATATACTGTATGGATATTTGGTAGAATTCTGTGTATTATTGCTTCAAATTCTTCGTTCCAGTATACCTGGTCAATTCCCGATAAAGCACTTGCCTGTTCCTTCGTTAGTTTGGTTCCTGTCCAGACACTATCATGCTCACTTGTTTTTGAAATAAATAGAAGTTCTTTATTCTCATTCTCCATCCAATTCGATAAAATTATTAAAATGCTGTTTGGCTGTTCAATACCTGTTAAATAGAAAAAATTGCTATTTTGCCTGAAAGGAAACATTTGATCCCTATTTTTAGGCATAACATCGGCAGCACTAATTATGGCAACTGATCTGTTGGGAAGTAGTTTTGCAAGTTTCGCTCTATTTTTTTCAAATAAATGCGATGAAATTGGTTTGAGTCTCATAATTTAGACTATTTTTAAATAACCTTTTGTATCTTTAATTGTTTTGTATTCGTCGAAAATAACCAATAAATTTGTCGGCATTCTAAAAAATCAATTTTGTTACAAGGTGCTATTATTCAATTAGTTATACAAACAAATCAAATTGTAGTAATAATTTAATATATATAATACAACTCTATATGGCTAAGTTCATTAATTCATCAATCGGTAAAAAAATTATGATGGCCTTATTTGGCCTATTTCTATGTGTTTTTTTGGTAGTACACCTAAGCATAAACTTATTAGTTTTACTTAACGACAATGGTGAAGCCTATAGAAAGGCCGTTGAGTTTATGACTTCAAATATTTTGATAAAAGTAATGGAAATTTTTCTTTTTGGGTCTTTCTTTTTACATATTCTTTATGGCATTGTTTTACAAATTCAAAATTGGAAAGCAAGGCCTGTCAGGTATGCCAAAGTAAACCATTCGCAAACTTCGTTTTTCTCAAAATATATGATTCATACGGGCATGATTATTTTTACATTTTTGATAATTCATTTCATGAATTTTTATTTTGTTAAACTTGGTTGGGTAAAAGTACCAGAAGGGGCCAACGGGCCACATGATTTTTATAATATGGTGATTAATCTTTTTAAAAATCCATTTTATTCATGGTTATATGTGGTGTTTATGGTCTTATTGAGTTTTCATCTTTTTCATGCTTTTCAAAGTGCTTTTCAGACCCTTGGATGGAATCATCCTGTATATACCCCAATTATTAAATTTATTGGTAATTTATATGCTATTATTGTTCCTTTAGGATTTGCAATTATTCCTCTTTATGTATTATACCTTAAATAATAAAAGAATATACCGACTGTAAAAAAACAAACTGAGATATGGAATTAAATTCGAAAATACCTGCTGGCCCACTTGAACAAAAATGGACTTATTATAAGGCACATCAAAATTTAGTTAGTCCGGCCAACAAAAGGAAGCTTGAAATTATTGTGGTTGGAACAGGATTGGCCGGAGCATCGGCTGCTGCTACATTAGGAGAACTTGGTTTTAATGTAAAGGTTTTTTGTTTTCAAGATAGTCCACGTAGGGCACACAGTATAGCTGCACAGGGTGGCATTAATGCGGCGAAAAACTATCCGAACGATGGTGACAGCATATATCGACTTTTTTACGATACCATAAAAGGTGGAGATTATCGGGCTCGGGAAGCTAATGTGTATAGGCTTGCTGAAGTAAGTAATTGCATTATTGATCAATGTGTAGCACAGGGTGTTCCTTTTGCTCGTGAGTATAGTGGATACCTCGATAATCGTTCGTTTGGAGGCGCACAGGTTAGTCGAACTTTTTATGCACGTGGACAAACCGGACAGCAGCTTTTATTAGGTGCCTATGGTGCCCTAAGTCGTCAAATTCATAAAGGTACTGTTAAGCTGTTCACCCGCCGTGAAATGCTTAATCTGGTGATTATTGATGGCAAAGCACGGGGAATCATTGCACGAAATCTGGTAACTGGTGAATTAGAACGGTATTTTGGACATGCTGTGGTTCTTGCAACAGGTGGTTATGGAAATGTCTTTTTTCTATCAACCAATGCTATGGGTTCTAATGGAAGTGCGGCTATGCAAGCATACCGCAAAGGTGCCTTTTTTGCCAACCCATGCTATACACAAATTCATCCCACCTGCATACCCGTTCATGGTGATTATCAGAGTAAATTAACGTTAATGTCGGAATCGCTTCGAAACGATGGGCGTATTTGGGTTCCTAAAGATAAAGAAACTGCTGAAAAATTACGAAAAGGTCTTATTAAACCCACTGATGTGAAAGAGGAAGATCGCGATTATTATCTCGAACGTCGATATCCGGCTTTCGGTAACCTTGTACCACGCGATGTGGCATCGCGAGCTGCCAAAGAACGTTGTGACGCCGGATACGGTGTTGGAGCAACCGGGCTGGCTGTTTACCTCGATTTTTCTGATGCTATCAAACGTCTGGGTAAAAAAGTAATTGAAGAAAGATACGGCAATTTATTTCAGATGTATGAAAAAATTACAGCCGAAAATCCTTATGAAACACCTATGATGATATACCCAGCTACCCACTATACAATGGGTGGATTATGGGTCGATTATGAATTAATGACTACCATTCCTGGTTTATATGCTATTGGTGAGGCTAATTTTAGTGATCATGGAGCAAATCGGTTAGGAGCTTCAGCATTAATGCAGGGACTGGCCGATGGATATTTCATATTACCATATACCATTCAAAATTATCTGGCACATGATATTCGCACCCCTGTAATGTCGACCGACCGTCAGGAATTTATTGATGCAGAAAAGGAAGCAAAACAAAGAATTGATGAATTATTTAGTATTCGTGGTAAGCATAGTGTCGATAGTTTTCATAAACGGTTAGGCCATATCATGTGGGATTATGTGGGGATGGCACGAAATAAAGAAGGACTTGCTAAAGCAATAGAGTTAATTCGCGATCTCAGAAACGAATATTACAAAGATGTATTTATCCCTGGCACGCCTAATGAGTTCAATCCTGAACTTGAAAAAGCATTACGAGTAGCCGATTTTCTTGAATTAGGAGAGCTAATGGCTATTGATGCGTTGCACCGTGAGGAAAGTTGTGGCGGGCATTTTCGTGAGGAATACCAGACCCCCGACGGTGAGGCTCAGCGTAATGATGAACAGTTTAAATATGTAGCAGCCTGGGAATTTAAAGGAAAGGATCAACAACCAGTTTTACACAAAGAACCATTAATTTACGAAAGTATTGAAGTAAAACAACGAAATTATAAAGAATAATGTTTAATTCTTCAATTAATGGTTAATACAGAAGTTAATGAGTTGTTATTAAAAAACAAAGAAGTATGGATTTTACATTAAAAATATGGCGACAAGAAAATGCAAAGGCCAAAGGTCGCTTTGAAACTTATCATGTAACAAATATATCGCCCGACTGTTCGTTTCTTGAAATGCTCGATCAGTTAAATGAAACACTTGTGCAGAAAATGGAGATGCCCGTTTGTTTTGATCACGATTGCAGAGAGGGCATCTGTGGCATGTGTAGCCTTTACATTAATGGTCGTCCTCATGGTAACGATACAGGCGTTACAACCTGCCAGCTGCACATGAGAAAATTTAAGGACGGAGAAACTATTTGGATAGAACCATGGAGGGCTAAAGCATTTCCTGTCATCAGAGATCTGGTGGTAGATCGTTCGGCATTCGATAAAATTATTCAAGCGGGTGGGTATATTTCAGTTAATACAGGCAGTGCTCCCGATGCAAATACCATTCTGGTTCCCAAAGAAAATGCCGAATTAGCTATGGATGCTGCCCAATGTATTGGCTGCGGCGCTTGTGTGGCTGCTTGCAAAAATGCATCGGCTATGCTTTTTGTATCTGCTAAAGTATCGCATCTGGCATTGTTACCTCAAGGACAAATTGAGGCTAAAAATCGTGTCAAAGCAATGGTGGCTAAAATGGACGAACTTGGCTTCGGCAATTGTACTAATACAGGTGCATGCGAAGCCGAATGCCCAAAAGAAATTAAAATTTCCAATATTGCCCGAATGAACCGCGAGTTTATTAAGGCTAACGTACTTTGATGATAACTTTTACCAGATAGTTGTATAACTTTTGTTGTCGTTGATTGTTTCAGATATTGAATAATAAATGTTTTTTTTATGCTGAGCTCAGAACAGATAATAAGTGCCTTAAAAACCATAATACATCCGGTTGCCAAAACCGATATTGTATCGATGGGTTTAGTAAAAGATTTGGTCATTGGTGAAGAAAAAATATCTTTTACACTGGCATATTCAAAACCTACCGATCCATTTGCTAAATCGATAAAGAATGCTTGTATTGACAAAATTCAACAATTAAGCAATCAGAAGGTAGAAATTGAAATATCTGAAACCTTTGCTCGCAAACCATTAATGCCCGAATACGATAATTTAAAAGAAGTCAAAAATATTGTAGCTATTGCATCGGGTAAAGGTGGGGTTGGAAAGTCTACAGTGGCTGTAAATTTAGCCATTGCATTATCTCATTTAGGCGCTAAAATAGGTTTGTTGGATGCTGATTTATATGGCCCTTCTGTACCTAAAATGTTTGCTGCAGAAGACTTCCGTCCGGTAATGACAGAAATAAATGGTAAAGAATTTATTGAGCCTCTCGAAAAGTATGGGATAAGGGTACAATCAGCTGGTTTTTTCTTTAATCCTGATGAAGCACTTGTTTGGCGAGGCCCTATGGCTACTAATGCACTAAAGCAAATCATTACTCAAACGCTTTGGGGTGAGCTCGATTATTTACTCATTGATTTACCTCCAGGTACGGGCGATATACATTTGACTATGGTACAAGAGTTACCTGTTACTGGCGCAGTAATCGTTAGTACACCTCAAAAAGTTGCACTTGCCGATGTAGTTAAAGGAATAAGTATGTTTCGCAGCGATAAAATTAATGTACCTGTATTAGGTATTGTCGAAAATATGGCATGGTTTACACCTGCCGAATTACCCGAAAATAAATATTTTATCTTTGGAAAAGAGGGATGTAAAGAGCTTGCTCAAAAATTACAGGTACCTTTATTAGGACAGATTCCAATTGTACAATCGATATGTGAATCGGGCGATACAGGAAAACCTGTTGCTATGAATCCTTTTACTATTGAAGGAAAAGCATTTGCCGAATTGGCCGAAAAAGTTGTTGAAGAAGTGGATAAACGCAATCGGCTTTTACCCCCTACACAGCGTGTACAAATTATTCATCGATAAAAAATTATAAAAAAGATTGAGGTGAATTAATAATCAATAACATTCGAATTTTTAGAAGTATATTTCCGTATCAGATGTTTTTTTAATGGTGATTCTTTTGTAAGAGGAATAGTTTCAACTACTATACTTGATAAATCCAGACCAAAAAATTTTACGTCGCTTGTGCTTATTCTTCTTAGCAGTTGCTCGAGTGTTAACATTAGCTTGTCATGCCACGAAAACTCAGTCTTGAAATTTGATATACGTTCAACCAGAATAAATGTAAAATCACTTTCAATTTGATGTTTTCTTAAAGATACATATTGACTAACCAGATCAATTTCTTTTTCTTTAGAAAGTTCATGCAGCACTTGTCTAAAATACAGGTTTAATCGAGTTTCTACCTTAAAACCTATATTAAAATCAAGCCTATATATGATGTTTTGTTTAATTGTAGTAATCTCGTATGATAATTCATTGGGATTATCAACAATGTTAACATGTAAAAACCAATAGCGGTCAGCTCTTTTGGGACGTTTGTATAATATAGAATGAATAATCTTTGCTTCTATTTCATTTTTATTGTTTGCATGGGTAAGAAATACTAAATTACTTGCATATTTTGTAATGGATGAGTCTTGACTTATATCTGAGATTAAATTTACATAATCATCTAATTTGTAAAATGTTAAATATCTATTTCGAATTTTTCGGGCATTATACCATGAATACATAATTATAAAGAAAAATAATGCAAGCATTAAAGTAAACCAGCCTCCATGTTTAAACTTAAATAAATTAGCATACAAAAAGCATCCTTCTACAATGGAGAAAGTAATAAAAAATATGCTGACCAAGAGTAAGTGCACTCTTTTTGAACGCAGATAAAGTGACAATAAAATAGTGGTCATTAGCATGGTAATGGTAATGGCAAGGCCATATGCTGCTTCCATATTGGAAGAACTTTTAAATAATAAAATTACTATTATACAGCCGACCATGAGCATCCAATTAATAGCTGGAATATAAACCTGTCCTTTAAGCGAAGTGGGGTAAACCTTTTGCAATTTAGGCCAAAAATTTAATGCTATGGCTTCACTAATTAATGTAAACGACCCCGAAATTAAAGCCTGGCTGGCAATTATCGCAGCCATTGTTGATAGTATTACGACAGGAATAATTAAGAAATAAGGGACAATTGTATAAAAAGGATTATTATAACCCCAATCATGCTGAATTAACCAGGCTCCTTGTCCGAGATAGTTAAATATAAGAGCAGTTTTAACAAATATCCAGGTTATACGAATATTTTCTTTTCCACAATGACCCAAATCAGAGTAAAGCGCTTCAGCTCCAGTGGTACTCAGAAAAATTGCTCCCAGCATAATAAAGCTTTCAGGGTAATCTTTGAGAAAATGATACGCTTGTAATGGATTAAATGCATTTAATATGGTGGGTTTATGTATTACTTGAATAATACCAAATACAAACAAACTTAGGAACCATATCATCATAATACTTCCAAAAGTTTTTCCTAATCTTTGTGTACCAAACTGTTGAACTACAAATAGAGAAATAATAATAACAATGGCTATTATTAGAACATTTATATGTGGATTCATTATTTTTAATCCTTCTATGGCCGATACAACAGTAATCGAAGGAGTAATTATTCCATCGGCTAGTAGCATGGCGCCTCCTATTATAGCAAATAAAAAGCTCCACTTATAATATCTTCGTAATAAAGCATAGAGTGAGAAAATACCTCCTTCTCCCTGATTATCGGCACGCAGAGCTAATATAACATACTTGATTGTAGTTTGAATGGTAAGTGTCCAAATAATGCAAGAGATTGCACCTATAATTAAAGGAGTGGATATTTGATGAGCTTGATTGGCTATGGCTTGTACTACATATAATGGAGATGTACCAATATCGCCAAAAACTATTCCTAGTGATATAATAAGACCGGAAACAGATAAAACCTGCTTATTTTTCATTTAATTTGATATTCTTCGAATAGTTCGTTTATAACTACGATCGACGGTAAGGGGTACTTTTTCAACAATTACATTGGTAGTATCCAGTCCTAAAGCTTTAACATCGCTAATACCCAGTCGACGAAATACGGTAAATAGTTCCATCATTAGCTTATCGTGTGGTGAAAATTCATAATCGAAATTCGGTACGCGATCTATCATGATAAACACAAAGTCGCTATCAATATCATATTTTCTGAGCGACTCATATCGACTGGTCAGATCTATTTCGCGATTTGCTTCCATATCGTCCAGCACTTGCTTGAAATATAAATTAATACGAGGTTCAATTTTAAAACCTAACCTAAAATCGACCCTTATTATTGTTCCGGGAACAATATGCCTGACCTCATATTCAAATGTATCTGGGTCATCGAGAATATCGACATGCAAAAACCAATAAACATCGGCACGCTTGGGTTGTTTATTGATGATTGAATAAATAATTTTTGATTCAATTTCGTCGGGATTATTGGCTCGGGTTAAATAAACCAGATTAGTTGCGTATTTAGGTACGCTCTGATCTCTACTCAAATCGGTTAATACTTGTGCATAATCAGTGAGTCTGACGAACGATACAAATCGGTTTCGGATTTTACGGGCATTATACCATCCATACATAATTACAAAGAAACAACTTGCAATTACCACCGTTAGCCAACCACCATGTGTAAACTTTTGGAGATTAGCCATCAGAAAGGTGCCTTCTATGGTATAATAGGCAAAAACAAATAATCCTATAATATAAGGGTTAACTTTTTTCATTAATAAAAAATACATTACCAATGTGGTGGTCATAATCATAGTTAGGTTAACCGACAAACCATAAGCGGCTTCCATATTGGCCGATTCTTTAAAAAACAGAATAACAAAAGTGACTCCCACAAAAAGGAACCAGTTTACAGCAGGAATATAAATTTGTCCTTTGATGGTGGTAGGATACTTTTTTTTCATATTGGGCCATACGTTTAGTGAACTGGCCACGCTTATTAAGGTAAATGAACCTGAAATTAATGCCTGGCTAGCGATAATTGCAGCTGCTGTTGCAATTACAATACCGGGTAAAACAAACCACGATGGCATAATGGCATAAAACGGGTTATCGCCATTAAATCCATTGTTAATTAAATAGGCCCCTTGTCCTAAATAGTTAATAATTAGTGCAGTTTTGACAAAAATCCAGCTCACCCGAATATTAGCTAAACCACAGTGACCCAGGTCGGAATACAATGCCTCAACCCCAGTTGTACACAAAAATACAGCTCCCAGAATCCATAAGGCCGAAGGTGATTGAGTAATTAGTTCGAATGCATAGTATGGATTAAATGCTTTAAAAACAACGGGTACTTTTATAATTTGTGCTAATCCAAGAATAGCAAGCATTCCGAACCAGATAAGCATAATTGGGCCAAAAGAGCTTCCAATTAATTTGGTACCAAATTGCTGTACAAAAAAAAGTGCTGTAATAATAACCAATACTACTGGAATTACTGGTAAATCTTTATAAACAATATTTAAACCTTCAACAGCTGAAGTAACTGTAATAGCAGGAGTTATAATACCTTCCGACAGCAGCGTACTTCCACCAATTATGGCAAAAATATAAGCCCAGGGCATTTTTCGACGAATAAGCGCAAATAGTGAAAAAATGCCGCCCTCACCTTTGTTATCGGCACGAAGTGTGATAATTACATATTTTACAGTTGTTTGTAGAGTGAGTGTCCAGATTATACAAGACAATGCACCTAAAATAAAATCGGTATTTAAATTATCGGTACTTGAGGCAATAGCTCGCATTACATATAATGGCGATGTTCCAATATCGCCATATACAATACCCAGTGTCATTATTATGCCAGCCAGGCTTACACCGGTAATTTTACCAACTTCCTTTTTCATTCAGGTAAATTAACATTTTGGGTAAGTTCTGAATTAAAAAAAATTTCATTATTCATGCAAATTAAAAGGTCTTTCTTTCTGTTTAAATTTCTTTTCTATCAACCCAGAATCCATCGAAAAAGTAAGAACAAAGACCCTGACATGATAATTGTTACTGGCAATGTGATAACCCATGCAATTAATATGGCACGCACAGTTTTTTTACGTAAATTTTTCAATCCATTTCGTGCAACCATGGTACCTGCCACTCCCGATGACAATACATGAGTAGTACTAACAGGCAACCCCAACTGGGAGGAAAATAAAATAGTTGAGGCAGCTACAATTTCAGCACTTGCCCCTTGAGCATAGGTTAAGGGTGTTTTGCCAATTTTTTCACCTACTGTAACTACAATTCGCTTCCAACCTATCATTGTTCCAATACCTAATGATAAAGCAATTAAAATAATTACCCAGTATGGTGCATATTCGGCATAGGATTTTAATTTGTGCATCTCATGATTTAATATGTTTATTTGGGTTTTTGATAATGCAACAGGATGTTCAATACTCGCTGTGGTTAATTTTTTATATTCTTTTGAGATGCTTAATACATTTTTTCTAATCAAGAGTAAGTCTTCTGTTTTAAGTGAATCAAACGAGCTAACCAGATTAATTTTGTTTTTTATTTCTCTGCTTTTATTTAAAATTAATTCTTTAGAAATTTTGTCTTCGTCTGAAAATTTTTCCTGACCAGGCATATTTAATACAACTTCAACCCGATAAAGATGATCCAAAAGTTCTTGTGGTTTTTTTTGGTGATCAATGGCAAAACGAGTAGGGGCCAGAGCTATTAAAATAATCATTACCAAACCTACTCCTTTCTGTCCGTCGTTTGACCCATGAGAAAAACTAACACTTGTACAGGTAAATATTAATATTGAACGGATAAGTAATGGAGGATGTTTTCGATGAGGGTTATGCTCAAAAAATTCGCTTTTATTTTTTAATATACTTTTTAAGAAAATCATTAATAATAATGCGATAGAGAAGCCTATAACGGGCGATATAAGTAAAGAAAGACCTGCATCTTTAACTTTGCTCCAATTTAATGCTACAACTCCGTTATGTGGTAATAACATATAGGCTAACCCAACACCAAAAATAGAACCAATTAAAGTATGTGAACTTGAGCAAGGTAAACCAAAATACCATGTTCCTAAATTCCATATAATAGCAGAGATTATTAATGCTAATACTAATGCAACTGAATGGGCTATGTTTTGATCGACCAGAGCTGCAGGTGGAAGCAAATTCATTATACCCATGGCTACTGCCACTCCCCCAATTATCACTCCAAGAGCATTCCAGATACCTGACCAAATTACTGCGGGTATAGGTTTTAACGACTTTGTATAAATAACGGTAGCTACAGCATTGGCAGTATCGTGAAAACCATTTATAAACTCAAATGCAGCGGCTGCAAGTAAACAAAATAATAACACAAGCGTCATTTCTGTACTTAAACCAAACATGATTTACAGATTTAAAATTTTTGTGAAAAACTTTAATAATTTTATATTGAAAGGATATAGAATGAAAAAGAATTGGGCTGACGTAATAAAACACCTTATCATTTAACTATCAGTAAAATAATAATTTTTTTGCAAAGAAAAACAGGGCAAATTTAAATGAATTATTTACACCAACAAAAGTAAAAGAAAAGTTTTAAATGATATGGTTAAGCTCTTTCTAATGTAAAAGAGAAAGTGGTACCTACGCCAACCGCACTGCGCACATGAATAGTTTGCTGATGAGCCTCAATAATATGTTTTACAATGGCTAAACCAAGACCTGAACCACCTAAATTTCGGCTACGACTTTTATCAACCCTGTAAAATCGTTCAAATAAACGAGGTAAATGTTGTTCCTCAATTCCAATTCCATTATCCGATACTTCGGTTAATATCAAATCATTCATATAATAAAATGATACCTTTGTTCTTCCATTGATATTCCCATAATGAATTGAATTTTCAATAAGGTTATGTAAAACCTGTCTGATTCTTTCTCTATCAGCTCTTACATATATTTGTTCATCGTGGTCTATTTGTTCGTTTATTTTCAAAGTGATTGATTTTTCATTAGCTTTAAGCTCCAACATTTCAAATACTTCGCGAGTTAAAGCTATTATATCGAACTTTGTCATATTCATTACTATCTGTCCCGATTCAAGTTGCGAAATAATCTCCAGGTCCTTTACTAAATTAATCATGCGATTAATGTTTTTCTCGGCTTTTTCTAAATAAGTTTTATTCACTTGCGGATCATTTATGGCACCGTCAAGTAAAGTAAGCACAAAGCCCTGAAGATTAAATAATGGAGTTTTTAATTCATGCGATACATTTGCTAAAAATTCTCTACGATAAATTTCATTCTTTTTAAGTTCCTCTATTTCTTTTTGATGTTGATATGCCCATTTACTCACATCAAGGGTGATTTTACCTATTAAATCTTCATTTAAATCAAGTCTTTTATTCTTATCTTTTTTGGGCATTTTTAAGGTATGAATGGTCTTGTAAATAAGTTTAATTTTATCATAAATAAACTTTTCAAGAATAAAGCGAAATATGAAAAAAGTTATAACCCAGGTAAGTATAAAGGATAATAAATAAATCCAATGGGGTGTTGGTATGTTAAATATTTTTTCTAGCAAGAATAATAAAATAACAACAATAAGTCCAATAGCCGTTGTTCCACCGATTAATAGATTAATGGGTTTGTTAATATTAAACATAAATTTTAATCGTTTTCGAGTTTGTAACCTACTCCTTTAATAGTAGTAATAACTTTATCGCCAAGCTTTTCTCGTATTTTTCGAATATGTACGTCAATAGTTCTATCACTGACCACTACATCGTCTGTCCAGATTCGGTTGTATATTTCATCGCGGGTAAATACACGTCCTGGTTTTGAGGCAAGTAATGAAAGTAATTCAAATTCTTTGCGGGGGAAAAAAATTTCTTTTCCCGAAACATAAACCATATATTTTTCTGTATCGATGGTAATATCTCCAACTTTTATTACAGTTGAACTTTTTGGTTCAGCAGTAGAAAACCGTCTTAAAAGTGCAGTAACTTTGCTGACCAGTACCCGGGGGCGGATGGGTTTTGTGATATAATCGTCGGCACCAGCATCAAGTCCAGCAATGAGTGAATAGTCTTCGTTTCGGGCTGTGAAAAATGCAATAATTGAATGTTTTAACGAATCAATTGAACGAAGTTCCCGACATGTTTCAATACCATCCATTCCTGGCATCATTACATCGAGTAATATTAAATGGGGCAAATGTTCTCTGGCTATACGAATAGCATCATATCCGTTTTGCGCAGTGAAAATCACATAGCCTTCTTTACGAAGATTGTAGCTGACAAACTCGAGTATATCTTCCTCGTCGTCAACAATTAAAAGTTTAAATGTTTCAGCTGCCATGGCTGTGGTATTTTAAAAGTTAAATAAGTTTATCTTTTTTCTTCTGATGCCGAATTACTTTGGCTTCAACATAAAATACAATTTCTTCGGCTATGGCTTTTGTTTGATCACCTATCCGTTCAATTCGACGAATCACTGAAAGTAACTCAAGTAAACTTTCTGTTTCATCAGGATGTTTGGAGATTAATTCAGCAATGCGCTTATTTGCTTTTTTATTAGTTTTATCAATTTCATCATCAATTTTAAATATGGGTCGTAACAGACTCAGCTCTTCCTTTTCAAATGCCATTAACGCATCAGTTAACATGTTATTGGCAATACTAAAAGTTCCAATCACATTGGTTTCTCGAATACAATCGGACGAAATGGGTTTATCCAAATCTTTTACTACTCGGGCAATGGAACGAGCATAATCACCAATACGTTCTAAATCGGTATTAATTCGCATAACAGACAATACAAACCGAAGATCATTTGCCAATGGGTTGAAAAGTGCCAGTATACTTTCGCAATCCATATTTATTTTTAGTTCAAAAGCATCGACACGCTTTTCATTACTTAATACTTCATGGGCAAGATCTTTATCAAAGCGTTCTAGTGCTTCCTGGCTTTTGTAGCATTGTGTAATAACCAGGTTCCACATTTCTATCAAACTATCTTTTAGTTTTTTTAGTTCTGTATCTAAGTGTGTCATTGTTCGAATTTTATTTTGTTTGTAAAATAATTATCCAAAACGTCCTGTGATATAGTTTTGTGTTCGGTAGTCTGAAGGATTGGTAAAAATTGTCTTTGTATCGTTCCATTCAATTAACTCCCCCAGGTAAAAAAAGGCAGTATAATCACTTACACGGCCTGCTTGTTGCATATTGTGTGTTACTATGATAATGGTATAATTTTTTTTAAGTTCGTAAATTAATTCTTCAATTTTTTGAGTTGAAATCGGGTCTAATGCCGAAGCAGGTTCATCCATTAGTAATATAGAAGGTTCAACCGCCAGTGCACGTGCAATACATAGTCGTTGTTGTTGTCCCCCCGATAGTTCAAAAGCGTTAGCATGTAATTTATTTTTTACCTCTTCCCATAAAGCTGCCTGCTTTAAAGAATTTTCGACCGTATATCTGATTAGTTCCTTGTCTTTTATTCCATTGACTCTCAATCCGTAAGCTATATTGTCGAAAATCGAAAATGGAAATGGGTTCGGTTTTTGGAAAACCATCCCCACTTTTTTACGAAGTTCCTCAACCGGATAATTTTTATCGTTCAAATCTATTCCATCAACATATGCAATGCCTTCTGTATGCACATCATTAATTAGTTCATTCATCCGATTAAAAATTCGCAACATAGTCGATTTTCCACAACCCGATGGTCCTATAAATGCAGTAACCGTGTTTTCGTATGCCTTAAAATTAATGTTCTTTAATGCGTGAAAATTGCCATAGTAAAGGTTATAATTTTCTGTAAATAATTTTATTTTACTCATTTATGAAACAAAATTAAATAATTGTTAAGTGGTTCGTTTCTACTATATTAAATTTACAACCTGTTGATTTTTAGACATTTTAAATAACCTATCGGCAAAGTAAGATACAAGATGTGAAATCAATGTAAATATAAAGTTAATAAATTATTAATTGTTAAGTAATTGTTGATATAATTGAAATTGCAAATCAGCAATGTGTTCGATTGAATAATTATTTGCGGCAAATGACTGGCAGTTTTTGCTTATTGTTTCTAATTCACTTAAAGATAAGTTAAGTAAGTAATTGAGAGTTTCTTTTATTTGTTCTGAATATGGTTCAACTTTGAGAGCAAGATTGTGATTAAAAACTTCAGGAAAATTGCAACCTTCCGATATAAGAGGAATAAGACCATATTGCATGGCTTCTATTACACTTGTTGGAAACCCTTCGCTATATGATGGAAGAATAAAAAAATGACTATCTCGTAACATTTTATCTTTATCATCATTATACACTGCTCCTTTGTAATTAATATTGTTGCAATTCTTAAGTTCGTTTTGCAGATTGAATAATTCTCCATCGTTGGGGCCTACAATATTTAATTCAAAATTAGGATTGTTATTAAGTTGGCTCTTTTTCCATCCTTGAACAAGGGGTATAATACCTTTCTTTTTGTGAAGCCGAGCCATGAAAAGAAATTGTAAAGGTTTACTTCTCCAATTTTTTTGAATATCTTTTATAGGTTCGCTACCATTAGGTATATGGATTACACGAGGATAAGTTTTTAATAACCTTTGAAATTCAGGTTGGCTTACGGCCCTAACAATATCGGCTTTAGTTGAATATGGCTTTTCAATCAGGTGATAATATATTTTTTTTCTAAACCACTTTTGTTGTAAACTCCATGGTTCAAGCATGCCATGGGGCGTATATACCCATTTATAGTTATTTTTTTTTAACTGGTAGGCCATACGGGTTGGTAATCGCCAACAACCATGCGAAACTACAATTGTTTCAGACAATTTGAAATTAGTATTTAACCTGAACCTACCTGTAATAGGAATAAGTTCAATATGTTGAGGTAAACGGTCAGGTACAGGCAAATTTTGAACTTGAAAACAAAGGTAAGATTTTACATTATACTTTGAGTACAAAATATCGCTGGTAGCAATGGCTGCGTTCCAAATTCCGAAATTTACCCAGTCAAACCTATCAATAATATTAATTACGAACATATGATAAAGGTTTAATAAACCTACGACGATAAAGCCATATAATAAAGAATGCAGGATATACAGTAAAAAAGAAAAGTGTTACATGCTGAGTAAGATAATTCCGTGAAATAATGACATAAATATAAGCATTAAATACAGCTATGGCAGTTATGGCAAGTGGGTGTTCTTTGTATTTCAAATACCAGAGCCATACCGTTTTAAAAAAATATCCCCATAAGAATGAAATAATGATTATACCAAGCCAGCCAAATGCTAAATAATATTCACTAAAATTCATAAATGCCTGCCCTTTACCATAACTTTCAAATAGTTCGTCGTTAACAGCAAGTATGTAACTTCCGTCGGGTTTATCAGGCCAGAGTTTGCGAGGTATTGGTGCAGCAATGGCATTTGTAACAAAATCGAAATAAGTATAATCATAATTGTCGAAAACGTTTTCCATAAAGTATCCTGTTGCCCAAAATACATCGGTTTCATTAAAACTTTTTTCAGCCAATTCACCAGCAGCAGCACCCTGTATTTTCGTCACATCTATACCCCGACCATATTCGCGTGCTACTTCAAGAATGCCCATAAGAATGAAAAAGGGGACAAATAATGAAATCCAGAGTAATATACGTGGTTTTTGCTTAATATATAAATGGTACGCTGTAAATATCGATAACATTAATATCACCAACCGATAACGAAAAGCTTCGTTAATAAATAATGACATTACCAGACCAATAATAAATAGAAACATAAGTAATGTTTTCCGATTATAATAATAATAAAAGGTTAACAATGCTCCAACGACTAAAAAATTAATCGACAACATTAAATAACTGGCAAAAGATCCACTAAAATCTTGTCCTGATTTGGTAGTATCAAGAAAATTGATACGTGATATAATATCTCCTCCCGAAAAAATGGAAAATAAACTAAGCGAAATAATAATTAGCACAATGCCTATATTGCGTAGTTGTTTAGTTGATACAGGGAAATTTAATTTAAATAGATTACTTCTGTTTTTTCGTTTTACAATGTAACCCAAAACCGTTGAATAAAAAGACACAATGCAAGCCCACATAGCAGGTATATAGTAATCGCGAAGATCGAAAGTACGAACAATTATTTCTCCTTTTGAAAGTGAAACCAAAGGTCCTATGATTGCATAGTATAAATATACAATGCATACCATGGTAATTGGCGAAAATAAAGAATAATAATTCTTGCTAAAATATTGTGCAACCGGGATTCCAATTACACCGACACTCAATAACAACAAGTATAATATTTCATTGCCTGTTAGCATTTCTGATGTTTAAAAATATATCCGTAAAAGTATAATTAGTTTTTGCAATAAGTTTATTTTTTTTTCGTGGTTAATTGCATAATCAATCATCGATAAGGTGCCGATTCGGTAATCTTTTAAATCAAAATTATCAATTATTTCCTGTCCTTTTCTACCCATCATCAATCTTTCCTGTTCTGAAAGTAAATAGAATTTTTCCAGACCTTCTAATATGCCTTTTTCAGTTGGTTCAACTATAAATCCATTTATACCGTCTTTAACAATATCATCGACACAACCACAACGGTTTGAGACAATTACAGGTAAACCCGAAGCCATAGCCTCGTTTACTACTAATCCCCATTGGTCGCGAATACTGGGTAATATTAACCCTATAGCCTTTTTATATAATACAGGTAACTGATTATACTGAACAAAAGGATGGAGGTAAATATATGATTCAGCATTTAGTTTTTTTACTTCTTGTTGTATCCTTTGTTCTAAAGGACCTGAACCTACAAGTAGTAAACCAAAATTAGAATTAGTATATTTCTTTTTAAATTCAGAAAATGCCCTTATAAGCGTAAATAAATTTTTTTCTTCAATGAATCGACTTATACATAATAAATATTTCTCGGGTATGTTTAAAAGATTCTCAAAATTCGAATATTCTTTAAAATATTTATTGTCAACCACATCCATTGGCATAAAAATACCCTCATTAATACCAAGCATGTTTAAATAGGATTGGCTACGTGTGCCTGCTACCAAAAAGGCATCAAACGATTTTACTAAAAATTTTTTCAAAAACTCCAGTATAAATATTCTTCGTTTGTGAATGTAAATGCTGTCGCTGTGTGTGCAAATAGGTATACCATATTTTTTAGCAGAATATAAGGCTGCAAAATAAGTCCGATTATTCCAACCCATGGTAATAATAGCATTGGGTTGCTCCTGGTTTATTATCTGTTCTATTTTTTGAGTAAGTGAGTAACCTTTTAATTCATTACCTCCAAGATGTTCTTCTATTTTTATTTTTTTATATTCTTTTGTTTGGTTAATATCATCCCAATCGTATTCTTTTGAATCGGGTAAAATTTCAATTACAATTAATTGAAGTGTTTTACTCAGTTCTTTAAATCTGGCATGATGATATGGCCCTATTTTATGTAAAAAGAAGAGTACTTTCATTCAGTAAAATTTTTTTATCATGAAAGGTTAATGAAATGTTTACTATTTTTTTTCTAATTCAACATTACCTAATTTATCCATAAGGTTTAATATTTTATTTCTACGTTGCAGTAAATAGGCCGATGGGTTAATTGGATTACGCTTAAGTGGGGAAGGTAATATAGCGGCCAGCATTGCAGCTTCTTGCCGGGTAAGTTTTGAAGCTGGTTTATGAAAATAATATTGCGAAGCTGCCTCTACACCATATATGCCTCGGCCAAGCTCAATTACATTTAAATAAACCTCCATAATGCGTTGTTTGCTCCAGAAAATTTCAATTAAATATGTAAAATATAATTCAAGTGCTTTTCTTAAATAAGTCCTTGAAGGATATAAAAATACATTTTTAGCCGTTTGCTGTGTTATAGTACTTGCTCCTCTTTTAATCTTACTATATTTGTTCATTCGGTGTGCTTTTTTTATAGCTTCCCAATCTACTCCAAAGTGCGAGGTAAAATTATTGTCTTCTGCTGCTACCACTGCTATTATCATATTAGGTGATATTTCCTTTATTGATACCCAATCTTTTTCAAAAATAAATTTTGTTTTATTTGCTTTTTTTTCAAATAGGCGAATAATCATCAATGAAGTAAGCGGGGGATTTACAAAGCGATATAGTATTACCCAAAAAACGCTGGTTGAAACAAAAATGATAATAGCTGTAACAATAAATTTTTTAATTTTATTACCGAAGTTCTGCATTCAAAATATATTTCTTGTTAATTTCAGAATCAAATCATATTTTGACCTGACAAATTTAAAAATCTAATGTTAGAAATTTGGGAATTTTATTTTGATTTTACAAATACAGTATTTTATTACTTTTTTTTTTGAATAAATGTTCTAAAGCAACGATACATTAGTTTTTAAAAAGTCGCTTTGAACAAGATGTAAATATGTCTAAAAACATCTTTTTATCAATTATTTTTTTCATAATGGATCATGTATTTTGTGTGAAGCTATTATATATTTGCCAAAAAAAAATATGAGTAAAGAAGTTGTATATAAAGCATTAAAAGAATCAGGGAAAGCTTTAAAGTCTGCTGAAATTGCCGAGCTTACTGGCCTTGATAAAAAAGAGGTAGATAAAGCAATAAAAAGTTTAAAGAGTGAAGATAAAATATTTTCACCAAAAAATTGCTTTTATCAGGCTAAGTAATAAGTTGTTAATACAATATTTATTGCAGACAACTACGGTAAGCTTTTACTGTGTTTTCCAGGCCTAAATAGAGGGCATCCGATATAAGGGCGTGTCCAATGGATACTTCCAGTAAATTTGGTATACGTTGCTTAAAATATCGTAAGTTGTCAAGATTTAGATCATGACCAGCATTTACGCCTAGTTTGCATTCGTCGGCTACTTTAGCAGCTAAAATATAGGGAGCAATTGCTTGTTCTGGATTTTTAGTAAACATCGAGGCATAAGGCTCAGTATATAATTCTATTCGGTCACAACCAGTTTGAGCTGCTGCTTCAACCATTTTTGGAACTGGGTCGACAAATATAGATACTCTTATGCCATAACTTTTAAATTCTTTCACCACCGAAGTTAAAAATGTTTTATTATTGATGGTGTCCCAGCCTGAATTTGAAGTAATTGCATCATGTGCGTCGGGGACCAATGTAACCTGCTCAGGCTTCACATCTGTAACCAATCGAATGAATGAGTCGGTAGGGTTGCCTTCAATATTAAATTCTGTAGTAATAACTTTTTTTAATTCATACACATCATTAACCCTAATATGTCGACCATCGGGTCTGGGATGTACTGTTATTCCATCGGCACCATAACTCTGAATACGAATAGCTGCTAAAATTACATCCGGAATATTTCCTCCTCGAGAATTGCGAATGGTTGCAATTTTGTTTATATTTACACTTAAATGAGTCATAATCTAATTTTTATTCGAAAAAAAATACCTTTGCAAAGGTAGTTTAAATAAATTAAAGTAAGCTAATTATGCTGGCAAAAGATATTGTTTCAGATATTATACCAGCACTTCGTACTTCCGATACGGGGCTTAAAGCACTCTCGTATATGGATATTTTTCGTATTTCTCATATGCCTATTGTGAATAATACTGAGTTGCTTGGTTTAATTTCCGATAAAGATATTTACGATTTAAATATGGCCGATGAGCCAATTGGTAATCATGCCTTATCTCTACAACGTCCTTACGTATTTGCAAATCAACATTTTTATGAGGTTATTGAGCAGGTAGCTAAACTAAACTTAACTATTATTCCAGTACTCGACGACCACAATAAATATTTAGGAGTAATTACTCTGCACGATTTAGTAAAAGAGTTTGCTGATTTACTTGCAGTCAAAAATCCTGGTGCAATTATTGTTCTTGAACTCAATATCAATGATTATTCGTTGGCTCACATTGCACAAATCATTGAAAGTAATGACGCAAAAATTTTAAGTGCTTATGTTTCAAATAATCCAGATAGTACCAAGCTCGACGTTACATTAAAAATAAATAAAACCGATATGTCTTCGATTCTGCAAACATTCGACCGTTATAATTATATTATTAAAGCATCTTTTATGGAAAACGATAAAATGAATGAGCTGCTTGACGATAGGTATGAGTTATTTCTAAGGTTTTTAAATATTTAAATTTAAAACTGTTTAAATCAATGAATGTTGCTATTTTTGGGCGTAAAGTTGAAGAATCGGCTGTTAATTATATAAACGCTTTATTAAACACGTTATCCTTATATCACGTAACATTTACTATTTATGAGCCTTTTGCCAAACAATTAAACGAGAAAGGTCTTTCATTCCTCGAGAATACAAAGTTTTTTAATAACCATCTTCAACTTTCTAATAGTTGTCAGGTTCTTATAAGTCTGGGTGGTGATGGAACCATGCTTGAGGCTATTCGACTTGTCAGAAATAATAACATTCCAATTATTGGTATTAATACAGGTCGATTGGGCTTTTTAGCTAATATTGCTGCCGATGAGATTGAAGAATCAATAGGAGAATTAGTAAAAGGTAATTTTGAACTCGAAACCCGTTCGTTAATAGCTTTCGACTGTTGCAATAACCCATTTTTTGATTTTCCGTTTGCTCTAAATGAGATTACTATTCAAAAACATGACACTTCTTTAATTACCATTGAAACAGCAATTGATGGTCTTGATTTGAATAAGTATTGGGCCGACGGACTTATTGTTTCAACCCCAACTGGTTCAACAGCTTATTCCTTAAGTGTGGGTGGTCCAATTGTTGCCCCTGATTGTAATGCACTAATTATATCGCCAATTGCTTCTCATAACTTAACTGTTCGTCCTATAATTATTCCAGATCATAAAATAATTACGCTAAAAGCTATTTCTCGGTCCGGAAAATTTCTTGTCACCCTCGATTCTCAAACCAAAGTCTTTGATTCCGAAACCGAAATAACATTACGGATCGCTAATTTCACTGTTCAACTAATTCGTTTACCTAATCACTCATTTTATCAAACCATTCGAAAAAAATTAATGTGGGGAGCTGATGTAAGAAATTAAATATCAACAAAATTTAATAATAAATGTTATCTTTGATGTCTATTAATAAACAAATTTGAATTAATATTTTTATTATCAAAATCTCACTCTCAAAAGTGAGGAATTATTAAATTTAATATTAGAGCATTTTAATGTTTTTGTTTTTGTGAATTTATAGATTGAAATAAATGAAACAATTACTAATATATATCATTTTATTCTCTTTTAGCATTTCTGCTCATGGTCAGCGCTGGAAATTGACTCGCTACGAAGCTGTTGCCGGTGTAGGTTTTTCAAATTATTTTGGCGATATTGGAGGTGTTTCTCCCACCAATAACAATTTATTTGGCTTAAAGGATATCAGTTTACGTGCGGTTAGACCATCGTTAATGGTTGGAGCCCGGTATAAAACTACTGAAATTACTGCTGTGAAATTAAATTTAATTTTATTGATGATTGGAGGAAGTGATAAAGGCGGAGATAATGACTATAGAAAATATAAGTTTAACACTTATGGGTTGGAGCATTCTATTCAATTTGAATATGCACTCTTAAAAGAAGAAAGAAGACGTTCATCGTTTGCCATTTATAATCGCCGAGGGCTATTAAGTACTTACTCAAAGGTTGGATTATATGCGTTTGGCGGTCTTGGTGGAATTGCTTACTTTGCCAATATCAAACGGACGCCCAGCGACTATGTTCCGCGTATTGATAAAGTTAGGTCCGGATTTCAGTATTCGGGAGCTTTACTGGGTGGAATTATGGCAAAACTAATTTATGACAATACATATGCTTTCAGTGCCGAATTAGGCTTACGCTATGGGTTAAACGATTACCTTGATGGTCTTACCACTTCAGTCTCAAAAGTACATGACATATATTATTACACAAACTTCAGTGTAATCTATCGGATTAAAACTTCAAGAAAAGGATATCCTATTTTATTCCGAAGATATTATTAGAATACTTTTTTAATTTTTCTATTCTTGCTGACGTGTAATAACTTCCTGTATTTCGGGTATATCTTGCTTGATTGCCTGTTCTACTCCAGCTTTAAGCGTATAAAAACTGAAGGGACAATGCCCACAAGCTCCCACTAAATCAACAACTAGTTTATTATCGTCGGTAAGTTCAATTACATTTATGTCTCCTCCGTCAGCTAATAAATAAGGACGAATTTTTTCAAGCGTGTTATTAACTCTGGCTAAAATTTGATTTTTATCTTCTAGCATTATTTTTTTTAATAAAAACAACTAAGGCAAAATTAAGTTCAATTTTTTGAAACTCCTATAGATGAAATAATCTTTTTTGATTTCTTTTCTTCATCCAGAATCTTATATATTGAATTATGGCTTTTAAATTCAGGCACTATTTCTTTCATCATAGCAACAATTTGCATATTATCGCCTAATTCCGAAATCTGAATTAATTTATTTATTTTCTGAACTACCTGATCGTAAGCAGAAGGTATAACCTTTGCAATCATTATTTTGGGGTGATAGGTAGGTAGGGTGTTCTCTTCTTTTGCTAAGAGCTCTTCGTATAATTTTTCACCTGGTCGTAAACCAGTAAACTTAATTTCTATATCTTTTCCAGGAATTAATCCTGCCAGGCGAATCATATTTTTGGCCAGATCAACTATCTTGACCGATTTTCCCATATCGAAGATAAAAATTTCACCACCCTTTCCCATAGCGCTGGCTTCAAGAACCAACTGACAGGCTTCAGGTATGGTCATAAAATACCGTGTGACTTCAGGGTCTGTTACCGTAACAGGCCCTCCATTTTCTATTTGCTTTTTAAATAACGGTATAACAGAGCCATTCGAGCCTAGTACATTACCAAAACGGGTAGTGATAAAACTGGTAACACCAAATTCATTAAGCGATTGTGTATAAATTTCAGCTATTCGTTTCGATGCCCCCATTACATTGGTTGGATTAACTGCTTTATC
>FQKF010005725.1_pt1 | contig 34672 bp, 28 predicted proteins | sample 1504521 | NCBI WGS metagenome assembly FQKF01 (sample SAMEA4475357, study PRJEB15587) | soil metagenome | biome: Soil; feature: Field | place: India | collected 2015-03-11 | depth 0 m
GGAGCGCTCCATTTCTTCTATAGCCTCTGGCGGCATAAACTCGCTCCAGGTCTCGAGCATTCGCTCTTTCATGCGGGTAGGGTAATCCGGGTCTATAAACTTGACCAGGATGTAGTTCCAGAAGCCCGAGATAAACAAACCGCCAGCAGCCGTGGCAAAGCCTAACAACAGGGCGCGCCCAAAGCGGATGAAACCGCCGTCTAAAGTGCGCTGGTGCTGAATGGTCATCAGCGCTACGCCAGCGCCTAACGCAATGGTAAGCAGGAAGTTGATGAAGCCCGCACCCATGCTCATCATATTGATATCCAGCACATAAATAAGTGCCGAATAGGCAATGAGCGCTAAGGCCAGTACAAGTGCTTGGCGCACCACGACGTTCCAATCAAGGGGCAGAGGTGCCTGGGTAGGTGTGTTTTCCATAAAAAATAAGTTGAATTTTTGTGTGCAATACGCGGCAAGTATAGGAATAAGTCGTAGCGTTCCGAAGGCCTGCCTTAGCGCTCAGTCGCCCAAAAGCGCGTACTCTGTGATGAGCAACAGACTACTTTAGACAAACGCCTTTCACACCGCCTGCTCGCGCTCGCCATTATTCGCCTCGCATACTCATTGCACGCGGATCTCCACGCGCCGGTTTTGCGCCTGCTGCTCTTCGGTGGCGTCTGGGCTGGGGTAAATCATTTCCGTGTTTCCATAGCCCTTATAGCGCATTCTGTCGGGCGAGATGCCGTTTTTGAGCAGGTATTCATACACCAGTTTAGCGCGGTTTACCGACAGCGCCCATTCCCACGAGTCGAGTTGCTCGGGCTTTTTGAGCGGATTATTAATGTGGCCGGCAATTTCGATGTGTGCCTCTGGATTGAGCTGCATGAAGCGCAGCACTTTGGGCAATTCCCCCTCGGACTGCGGCAACAGCACGGCCTGGTTGCCATAAAACAGCAGGTTACGCAGGGCGATTTTCTCTCCCGATGTGGCTGGCGGCAGGCTGAATTGGAGCGTCGGGTTTTCGGCGCCTACGCGCAGGGTTTTGGCGTCGAAGAAGTAACCGGGCGCAAAGACTTCTAACCGGACAATGGAGTCCCTAGGCAGTCGTATGCTGAAGTGCCCATCCTTGTCGGTGCGCAGCGAGTCGCGCCAGCTGCGCGTGGACAAATAAACGGAGGCCTTTACGGGTTTTCCGGTTTTGGAGTCTGTGATGCGCCCTGAAATGCTACTGGTAGGTGCCGGCGGTGGAGGTGGCATGGGCGGCATGGGAGCAACGACAGCGATTTCAGCGCGCCGATTGCGCTGGCGGCCCTCGTCAGTGTGGTTGTCGGCTACAGGTACGGTTTCTCCCTGATATGCCTGCACGATAGCCTGTTTTTCAACGCTCAGGTCCTGCAGCGCAGCAGCAACGGCCCGAGCGCGGCGGGCCGACAGGCGCAGGTTGAAGTTTTCGCTGCCAACAGCATCGGTGTGCGCGCTGATGCGAATGCGGGCACCTGGGCCGGCCTCGCGCCAGCGTTGAGCGACTTGCTGCAGGGCCGGGGTGTCCTGCGCGCGGATGTCTGCACGCCCGAAGGCGAAGAGGATGTGCGTTTCGTGCAGAGTCTGGAGGGTATCCGTAGTGCTTTGGGCATAGGCCAGGGCCGGCCCTAGAGCCGCCAGGAGGAGCAAATTGCGGATGAGCATAGCTGACTGGTCGTTGTTTTCGACCTAAAGGTACAGCTATGGTTGGCTTCGCTGCACAGGTGCGTGGCCTCAGCGCTGGTTGCGCACGTAGTCGAGCAGGGGGTCGCGTCCGTCGCGGAAAGCGGCAAAAGGCAAGTCCATCGGAATGTCTATGCGCAGCGTCTCCGGGTTGCCTGGCACGGCTCGTACGGGCCGCGTCCCGTAGAACACTTGCAGGCGGCTGTTGGGCAGCATCAGGAAGTCCGGGTCTGCGAAGTGATTGGGTCGCTGGGCAGGCGGCTCACCGATGAGTCGGGCCTGCGTGCGCTGCTGGAAGGCCGCAGCAATCTCCACCGCCGGGCCAGCAGTATAGCGGTTGACGGCCACGTAAAGACGATTGGGCTGGTTGACCAGGGGGCGCTTGGCCAGCGCGTCCACCAGCCGCAGGCCGTCGTCGGGCTTACCTAGCGAGTTGAAGCGCAGGTCAAAGAACAAGCGCGCCAGCGGGTAATTGTCCAGCAACCTGAGCAGCGAGTCGAGCACCGGCTGAAAGGGTGGTATTTGCTGAGCCGCAGCAGTGTCGCCCGCCGCCAAAGCCATCTCCTGGCTGAAGCAGCCGTTGTATTGGACATAGACGACCTGCTGGGCTTCCGACCAGTGCAGGCTGAACACCTGCTTAACGGGGGCCCAGCGGAAATCAGGCTCTTTGGGTACAAATTGCAGCGGATAGGCTCCGTCCTTATCTTTTCGAAAGTCAATGGGATGTACGTAGATGCCGAACTGCTTGCCCGTTTCGTCCGCCATCAGCATGGCCAGTGTATCACCCCTACCGACATTGCCCATCTCCACGGCCAAGGGGAAGCGCAGCCACAGTGGGCCATCGCGACGTGCCGTTTCGGCATTCTCCTGCGGAAAAAAGACGCCCAGATACCGCAGCATACTGTCCGGCTCGATGCCGTTGATGGACACCACGCGCCGCCCCATAGCCGGCGAAAAACGCCTGACGGTAGCGCTCACGTACAGGCCACCCTCATACCAGCCCAAGCCAATAGGGATAACTCGGCCCGACTGCTGAAACAGCGGCGACAACTCTACGCGCGTATTCGCATCCCGGCATTTGGCCAGCACTGCCTGAAGCAGTAGCCCCACTTCCAGGTCGCTTTTTCCTTCGGCCAGTGCCGCTACTTCGTCTAAGTCGCGCTCGAAGGCCTCGCGGCTGCAGTAGCGAAATAGGTCAGGGTGGCGCTTTGGCAACTCTCGCTTGAGCAGGTCAAGATCCACCTTCCATTCGGCGACGCTGCGCTGGGCCTGAACGAAAGACGTATCACTACACAACAGAAAAAGAGCAAAAAATACGAAGCGAAGCATAGCTGAGAATGCTTTTGGTAAAAACGGCGCAAAACTACGCCGCCAATCTCGCGCTTCGAGCCTTCTGCTTGCGCTCAATAGGCTGAATTTCGCACAAAGGCTACCTCGCTAAGCGAAATGACTACTTTTGGCGCTTTAAAACAGCCGAGAACCTCTGCAACCCAGCGGTACGCTGGCGTTTTTTGTCGGAAACATCACCTATAACAACAACGAAATACCCGGTCATGAAGAATATTCGCATCATTCGGAATAGAGAGCTGAGCATTGGTGAGGCGCTACTACCTGTCGCTATGCTCATTGGGCTACTGGCCTACAACGTGCTGGTCTTTGGCGATGACTCGCTGAGCGGCTCCAACCAGTTCATCCTGCTCATGGGCGCAGCTGTGGCAGCGGTAGTGGGCTTTCTCAACGGCGTTACTTACCACCAGATGGTCGAAGAGGTATCTAACAACCTCAAATCCACGACCGAAGCCATCCTCATCCTGCTCTTAGTGGGCGCGCTGGCGGGCACCTGGATGGTCAGTGGCACCATTCCGACGCTGATCTACGGCGGCATCCAATTGCTCAGCCCAAAGGTCTTCCTGCCCGTAACGGTGCTGGTTTGTTCGGTTATTTCGGTGGCGACGGGCAGCTCCTGGACGACCTCTGCCACCGTAGGCATCGCCCTTATTGGCATCGGCAAGGCCCTGGGCATACCCGAAGGCATGGTGGCCGGTGCCGTTATTTCGGGCGCCTACTTCGGCGATAAAATGTCGCCGCTGTCCGACACTACCAACCTCGCAGCAGCTATGGCGGGCAGCGACCTGTTTGCTCACATCCGCTACATGATGCTGACCACTGTGCCCACCTATATCATCACCCTGCTTATTTTCGTATTCCTGGGCGTCAACTACCAACCCGAAGGCGTAGCAGACTCCTCGACTATACTGGCGGCCATAGACTCGGCCTTTTACGTGACGCCCTGGCTGTTGCTGGTTCCGTTGGCCGTCGTTGGCCTGATCATCTTCCGCACCCGCCCCCTTATCGCGCTGTTGGCAGGCGCACTGCTGGGCGGGCTGTTTGCCGTCATCTTCCAGCCGGCTTTAGTGATGAAAATCGCCGGGGCAGAGGCGCTCAATTTCCAGGCCGCCTACCAGGGAGTGATGAAGGCCATGACCGTCAGCACCGGCGTAGAGACGAACAATGCCGCGCTCAACGACCTGTTCGCCACAAAGGGCATGGCCGGCATGATGCCCACTGTGTGGCTGGTCATCTGCGCCATGACCTTTGGCGGCGTCATGGAAGCCATCGGCGCTCTGGCGTGCATCAGCGCTGCCCTGTTGCGTCTGGCGCATTCGGTCTTTGGGTTGTTTGCCAGCACAGTGGCCAGCTGCCTGGCGCTCAACGTAACGGCCTCCGACCAGTACTTGGCCATCGTGATACCGGGCAAAATGTTTTCCAAAGCCTACGCCAAACGCGGGCTGGCTCCCGTCAATCTGAGCCGCACGCTCGAGGACTCCGGCACCGTAACCTCCGTGCTCGTGCCCTGGAACACCTGTGGCGCCTACCAATCGCGTGTGCTGGGCGTAGATACGTGGCACTACCTGCCCTACGCGGTGTTCAACTACGTCAGCCCGTTTATGACGTTGCTCTTTGCTGCCCTGCAGATTAAAATCCGGCAGGCCATAGCACGGGAAGAACCTGAAACTACCGAGCAGCCTTAGGCTCTTCAAAGCTATGTGGCGCGTCCATGGGCCTTAGTACCGCATCGGTCGAGGTGGAAGGGTCTATCCTCCTCCCATCGCTGCGGATTAGTCAAGATATAACGGCCAATGCAAAGGCATTCCGCTTCGTTGCGGATGATGTGGTTGCGGAACCGCGTCTGCCAGGCAAATTCATACCCCAGGCGATGAGCATGGCGCGTAACGGCCGATTGGTGGGAGCGCGCGAGGGTGGATGCCGAACCGGCAGTAGGGGAAATGGCGGCCAGTTGTTCGTTTTTTTCGTTGGGGGTGAGGTGTTGGGCGATAGAGATGTTGCACGCAACGTCTCTACGGGGGCGTGGTGGTCGGTGGCGGCGTCGGGTGCTAATATCAGATCCCGTGCACGTGATAGGGCATGTCCACAGATGCCCTCAACATTATGTGTGGAAGATGGTTTGATTTTGTGCCGCAGCACGTCGGCAATGACCCCGTAGGACGACAAAACCATTTTTTTGATGGCGTATTTCGCCAAAATAATACCGCCGTTGGTCAGTGCAGATGGAGATGAAATAGGCGCCAGGATTGGCGTAATTCCACTGCGGATACACGGGCGAAGGGTATTCGGCATTTGTTTTTGTACACTTCTTCCATGGTCAATAGGGATGGAGGCTTGGAAGGTTTCCGGCATTATCGGCCCCATTTGGGCCCGAATCGCCCGACGCGCCGACGGTATTCGGCGTATTCAGGATAGCGCCGGGTCAGCAGACGCTCTTCGTAGCTCGACTTTGCCCAAAATAGCGCCCACAGTGCAGCAAAGAGCCCCAGCCGCCAGCCGCTTTGCGAAAAGAGAGCCCAGCCCAGCGCTATCATCAGCACACCGGAATAGATGGGGTGCCTGGCCCAGCGGTAGATACCCGTGGTAACCAGCTGCCCTGATACCTTTGGGGTAGGAAATGCTGTCAGGTTGCGACCCAGGTTCACGAAAGCCCAGGTGAGTATGCCTGTGCCGCCCACGGCGAGCGATAGGCCGAGGTAGCGAGCCACTTCGGGCAAGGGCATTTGGAGCGTTTCCGGGTTGGCCAAGTAGGCGCCCATGAGGATAAATTGAATGGCTACGAATGCCACATCGCGCCAGGGCGGGGTAGAGGGCGGATTGGGTGAGGGAGTATTCGCAGGTGCCGGTGTTGTCTGCACGTGTTTGCCACCCGTCCAGCCGTGAGAGGCTAAATATTGGTTGGCCGTTTGTAGGGCGGGCGCTTCCAGTGGCGTGCCCATGCTGTCGTTCCAGCGGTTGAGAAAGCCGAACAGGGCCACGACGGCGAGGATTTCCACGATCTCGCCTTCATCCCAGTGGCGGTGTAGGTTTTGCTCGACCTCTTCGGTAACGGCATTGGGTATGGCGGCAGCGGCGATAGCGAAGTCCAAGGCCGCGCGTTCGGCGTCGTTGAAGGCCGGGTGGGTTCGGTATTCCCACACGTGGTAGAGTTGTTCGGCGGCAGCGCCGTAGCGTTCGGCCGCGCGGATGGTGTGGGCCTGGCAGTACCGACAGCCAGCGGTGTGGCTGGCCACGTAGCCGATGAGGCGTTTAAGGGCGCTGGAGACCCGGCCCTCGTTGGCCATGACGGCCCGGTTGAGCGCGATGAACGCCCAAGCAACACCCGGGCGCCGCTGCATGGTCAGCACACTGTTGGGGCAGAAGCCCAGCGTTTCGTTGAAAAAGGCAGCCATGTGGGCTAGCTCGGTATTATATTCGGGCGGCAAAGGCGATAATAATGGCGGCATACCTGTGAAAGACAAGTGTCTGTGTCGAAGATAAGGATTGTCGTATGTTTGGCCAAAAATAAGTCGTGCATGGTTATTCATTACAAAACGGTCCAGCATGAAGAAGAGATAGTACAAATTCTTGCGCTTCAGGCCTGCAATTTGCCATCGGCTATCAGCCCTGAGCAGGCCAGTAGCCAGGGCTTTGTTACCGTAAAGCACGACCCGGAGGTGCTCCGGCGCATGAATGCAGCCTTCCCTTCGGTGATTGCCAAAAAGGGCGACCATCTGGCCGGCTATTGCTTGGTCATGCTGCGCGAATTTGCGCCCGAAGTGCCTGTTCTGGCGCCGCTATTCGAGCGATTGGAGCAGCTCACATGGCGCGGTCGCCCTCTGAGTGCCGGCGGTTGGTTTGTTATGGGCCAGATCTGCGTGGCAGAGCCGTATCGGGGCAAAGGCGTGTTTGACAGCCTGTACCGGTATTTGGCCGACGTGTGCCGTCCGTATTTTGATTTTGTAGTAACCGAAGTGGCCGAGCGCAACGTCCGTTCACTGCGCGCACATGAGCGGGTAGGCTTTGAGACCTTTCACATTTACGACGACCCTACTACAGGCGAGCGCTGGCACGTGGTCGCCTGGGATTGGGAATGAGCATTCGAGCAAGTCTCTCGTGTCATCCCAAGAGGACCGGGTCGGCACTTTTGCACAGTATTGTTGAGGCGATTTTAATGCCTTGCCAACCACAGCGCACACACCCCCATGACCAGTGCCAACAGCACCATCACCCAGCGCTCGAAATTGTTTTTGGGCAGCAAATTGTCCCGCGTGCTTGATACAAAGACGATGCCCAAGAGCCAAAGCTCGTAGTGTGTGGCAACCTCCGGCAGCCCCACCCGAACGCCTGCCCGCTGTAGCACTACCCCCGAAAAGGCAAATGTCGGCATCAACGACAACGCCTCGAAGCGGTACAGAGCGCGCCAGCTTTTCAGGCGGCTGCCCCAAACCCGGTCATGAGGCACCCAGCCCAACCAATAAGACTGCCGTGTGCAACAAGAGGAAAGCGCTTAGCGCGCCGATAAGCTCCGCAAGAGCCAAATTTTCCATATCCATACCGATTGAGTCCGACACCTACGTGGTGGGCAATGTCCTTTCTGGCGTCCCCGCCCGAGCCCACTCGACCGATGTAGAGCCGGTAGAGGATGTCTAAGGAAAAATTCCGCTTTCGCCAAACCTCGTAGCCCGTGGCCAATGCTGCGCCAGTGCCCCAGTGGAAATCGGCCTGGGTGGGATCGTCAATGGCCCGGAAGGCCAGAGCATCGAGGGCCAGCCCTGCGCCGGCCAATAGCCACCAGCGTTCGATGGGGGCCAGTATCGCGCCAAGAGCAAGATGCCCTCAAAGCCGCGATGCTTGCCGTTTCGCGTATAAACGGCGCCGGGCGACAGCAGCTGGGCCGACAGGCGTGGGTGCAGCCAATAGCCGATGCACAGGTTGGGAAATCTGCTTGAAGTCATGCGTTGGGTTTGAACATCTGGGGTCAGTTGCGAAGTACCCATGTCGGCACTGCTCGCGGCAGGGCACTCCGGCTTTATCGTTTCGGTTTTCGCACCCAGATGTTTTCCAGCAAAAAGCCCTCGGCTTTTGGGTCGTCTATCAGGGGGCGTCCACCTTTGCCCCAGATCATGACCTCGTCCACACGCATAGGCAGGTGGTAGTGGGCTGCAATGGCCACGGAGCCGCCGCGCGGGATGTAGATATCGCGCTCGACGCGGAACCAGTACCGGCCCTGCACATCGTTGCTTTTGCGGCTTTCGAGTTTTTCGCGGTGGAACTCCTGGCCCGCAGCATTACGCACCGAGATGAGCCAGAAGCCTGGATTCCAGCGGCCAGCATCCAGGTAATTCCAAGCCGAAAAGACCACCAGAGTATCGCGGTCGAACGGGGTGGAGGGGAAAGTGCAGACCCAGTCTTCGTCGGGCGTCGTCTGGCGGCACCCCCGGCCGTAAAAGGCTACCTCTGAGGGTTTTTCGTCAAAACTCAAATGCAGCGCTGGCGCCTGACGATACCCGCTGGCGTACATCTGTTGGGCCTCCGCGATAACGCGGCTATGCTTCAGGCTGTTTAATCGGAGTCGGCGCAAGGAATAGCGCGGCGTTTCGGCCAGCGGTTCGGAAATATCTATTAAGTATCGCTCGCCCGGTTGGAGCTCCTCTCCGCCGAGGCCGTGCAAGATGAGCAGATCTTTGCGGTTGGGCAAACGGGCTAGCAACTGCCGCTCAATAAGCGGATGCCCAAACATCTGCACCCGCTCCATGACGTGTTGCGTGCCCACGCGCGACTGTACCGAATTCACAATGGGCAAGCCAGTGGCCAGCGACAAGCGCATGCTCCAGAATTGCGCCTTAAAGGGAAGACCCGGCCATACCTTATCGGACCATACCCCAAAACGCGGCAACGCCAGAATGGCCTGAAAATCCGAAGGGTTAATGTTGTTCTGGCGCAAAACCGACCACAGCTCCTCCTCGTGCTTGGCGTCGAAAATGTTCGGATTGAACGCCCCGCGAAACCGCGGCGCTATGTACTGGTTGATGTCTGCATTCCATACTGCCGCCACCAAGAGCAGAAAGAGAAGCCGCGCCCAAAAGGGCGAAACGATGCGGTAGAGCGCGTCTACAATAAGCGCACCCGTTACCGTCAAGGCAAAATACAGCGGCCATCCCAAACGCCCTGCTGCCTTAAACATCATCAACCACGGTAGATGGTCTTCTATCCAGCGTTGCGAAACGGGAATCAGCGCAGTATTGGCGGCCAGTATGGCCATTAAAATGGCAGTGTCCACGAGCACAGTATGCTCAAATTTAAAGAACTGGCGGGCCTTCTCAGAGAAAGGAAGCGTTAGTAGGCCCACCGCCAACGCTGCCGTGGTTACCAAACCTACATTCAGCAGGGTTTCAAACTCCAACTCGGCAGGCACCCGAAAGCCCGCATCTTTGAGCAGGCGATGCAACAGCGAGCCCGGAGGATAAAAGAAACCCTCGAAACGCGCCTGATAGTAGAAAAAGCCCCATTGCGGAGACACGCGGTCGCTCACCGGGTCGTGCCAGTGAAAATCGGCAAATACCCACAGCAGCGCACCCGCGCCCATGAGCATGGCGCCAAAACCGGGTATCCAGTATGCGCGCTGAAAGCGGTTCCAGAGCAAAACCAGTGCTCCAGCGCCTACAAGCAGCAGATTTATGTTGAACCCAACGTAAGGGTTATTAAAGGTAAACAGCAGAGCCGCCAAGAAGAACAGCACATCGCGCTTTTCCCAGCGGCGCACGCGGTATTTGCGCACAAACCACAGCATGGCCAGCGGAATGGCCACAGGATAGCCCAGCCCAAAATGGCCACCCATTCGGATGATCTGCGGCGAAAGCAGCACAATCAGAGGCGCAAACACCGCAGACGTCAGCGGCAGACCACCCAGCGCCAACAGCAGCGCATATACTACCGCAACAGCGGCAAACAGCAGATACAGCGGCACGCCATTGACAATACCAATAGCGTAATCGGACACATCAAGCTCCATTTGCCGCAAAATCCGCAGCGCGTTGGAGAGAACACCCTGCGCGTCAGTCAGGTAGATGTACTCACCGTCGGGATAATTGGTGCCGCGTAACCAGGAGTCCTCGCCGTAGCGCGCATGGAAGGCCGTATTGTAGTACAGCGCCAGCGCATCGCCCCCATAGGTGTAGGTCATACTGTTAGGGTGCGTAAAGTACTCGCGAAAGATGGGCTTCGCCAGCAAAAAGAAAAGCACCAGTGCCACCAAAAGGCCACCAAAAATCGGCCACTGGGTAAGATAAGCCCTCAAAGTGTGTGCATGTAACGTCACAGGATATACCGCTCAAACGGCAGCGGGCCAAAGGTAAGTGGTGGCGATGTTCAGAAAAACCTTTCCTCCCGCGAGGTGCCTGTTTCGGGTGCTACTTTAGGCCATCTCACGGCAATTGCGTCAAAGGAGCAAGCAACGCTTTTTCACCCTCCTGCCACGCGAATGCGCACCTGTACGTCACCTTCCATTTCCACGGTTGTTCCACCCTCGGCAGCGTTAAGTGTCAGTTCGGTGGCGAGCACCTCGGTTTGGATGTAGGCGCCAAATTTTTCCACGGCTGGCCGCACAGCCGGGTGGTCTTCCACCTCCACTCGGACGCGGTCGGTAACGTTAAAGCCCAGGTCTTTGCGCAGATTTTGGATGCGGTTCACCAGGTCGCGTGCCACGCCTTCGGCCAGCAGCTCAGGGGTGAGGTTGACGTCTAAGGCCACTGTGAGCGCGCCGTCGGAGGCTGTTTTCCAGCCGGGCAGGTCTTCGGCGGTGATGACGACGTCGTCGAGTGTAAGGGTGTAGGTGGTGCCCTCGATGGTCAGGTCGAAGGTGCCGTTTTGCTCCAGTGCTCCGATGTCGGCCTGGGTAAAGGCCGCAATGCGGTTGGCGGCTTCCTTCATGTGTTTGCCTAAGCGGGCACCTAGGGTTTTGAAGTTGGCCTTGGCGGCTTTTTTGAGCAGGCCGGAGTCGTCGGTTACGTATTCGATTTGCTTGACGTTGATTTCCGAAAGGATATAGTCGCGTACACTCTCGACTTCGGCCTGGAAGCGCTCGCCGAGCACGGGCAGCAGCAGGCGCTGCAAGGGCAGGCGTACGCGTAGTTTCTCGCGCTTTCGGATGCTGAGGGCCAGTGAGCAGATGCGGCGGGCGTAGTCCATGCGGTGCTCTAAGTCGCGGTCTATCTTACCAGCGTCAGGCTGGGGCAGGTCGGTCAGGTGTACGGAGTCGGGCCATGCGCTGGCGTTGTGTTGGCGTGCCGGCTCAGTGAGGTTGCGGTAGAGCCAGTCGGCAAAGAAGGGCGCCACCGGTGCGACGAGTTGGGCAAGCACCATCAGGCACTCGAGGAGCGTCTGGTAGGCGGCGATTTTATCCTCGTTGAGTTGCCCCTTCCAGAAGCGGCGGCGCGACAGGCGCACGTACCAATTGGAGAGGTGTTCGTCCACGAAGTACTCCACTAAGCGGCAGGCGCGCGTGACGTCGTAGTCGTCCATGGCCTCGCGGTATTCGCCTACGAGCGTGTGCAAGCAGGAGAGCACCCAGCGATCCAATTCGGTGCGTTGGGCCAGCGGCACGGGAGTGTGCCGGTTGAGTCGGAAACCGTCCACGTTGGCGTACAGGGCAAAGAACGAATAGGTATTATAAAGCGTACCGAATAGCTGATTGCGTACCTCCACGAGCCGTTCTTCGTCGAAGCGCAGGTTTTCCCACGGGTTGGCGCTCGACATCATGTACCAGCGCGCAGCATCGGCGCCGTGCTTTTGAATGATGTAGAACGGGTCCACGACATTGCCCTTGCTCTTCGACATCTTCTCCCCGTTTTTGTCCAGAACAAGGCCGTTGGACACGACAGTGCGGAAGGCCACAGAGTCAAAGACAATGGTGGCAATAGCGTGCAGGGTGTAGAACCACCCGCGCGTTTGGTCCACACCTTCGGCAATGAAGTCGGCGGGGAAATTGCGCCAGAAGACATCCTGGTTTTCAAACGGATAGTGCCACTGGGCGTAGGGCATGGCACCGCTGTCGAACCACACGTCAATGAGGTCGGACTCCCGACGCATGGGGCGGCCCGTGGGCGAGACGAGCACGACCTCATCAATGTAAGGCCGATGAAGGTCGGCGGGCAGGGTTTGTTTCAGCCCCAAGGCCCGGTTGGCTTTTTCGATTTCTGTCTGGAGTTCTTCCAGAGAGCCGATGCAGATTTCTTCCTGGCCGTCGTCGGTGCGCCAGATGGGTAGCGGCGTTCCCCAGAATCGGGAGCGCGACAGGTTCCAGTCCTGCAGGTTTTCTAACCACTGGCCGAAGCGGCCGGTGCCGGTGCTTTCGGGCCTCCAGCGGATGGTGCGGTTGAGTTCGGCCATGCGTTCCTTGAGGGCGGAAGCGCGGACGAACCACGAGTCTAACGGGTAATAGAGCACCGGTTTGGAAGTACGCCAGCAGTGCGGGTAGGGGTGGCGGTATTTTTCGATGCGAAAGGCCTTACCGTCGGCCTTCAGGCGCAGGGCAATAAGCAGGTCGGTAGGCTTAAACTCCGGGTCTTGTTGCACCTCGCTCGGGTAGTATTCGGCCTTGACGTAGCGCCCGCCGAATTCGGGCACTTCGTTCACAAATTTGCCCTGGCGGTCGACTAAGGGCAGCGGCAACGCCGGATTGAGCGGGTTGAACAGGCCGATAAAGGGCACTCCGGCCTCTTTGCAGGCGCGAAAGTCGTCGGCGCCGAAGTAGGGAGCCGTGTGCACCACACCAGTGCCATCTTCGGTGGTTACCCAATCGCCAGCAATGACGCGGAAGCCACGCGCCTTCAACTCAGGCGTGTCAGCTGCAGGCGTAGGCAGCAGCTGCTCGTAGCGAATGCCCACCAGCTGCTGACCGGTAAACGGCCCGGTGGCTTTTTGCCAAGGCAACCTCTTGCTGCCGGGCTGAAAGCCCTCGAAGGGCTGCCCTTCGTCCTCAGCAGAAAAATAGGCCGAAAGGCGTTCCTGCGCCAGCACGACACTCACCGGCTGACCCGTGTAAGGGTTGAGAGTCTTCACTTTGAGGTAGGCAATGTCAGGGCCTACGGTGAGCGCTACGTTGCTGGGCAGCGTCCAAGGCGTGGTCGTCCACGCCAGGATGCGCACATCCTCATCGGCGCTATCGAAGAGGAACTCGGAAGCTGCCTCGCGCCGTACGCAAAACATGGCCACCACCGATATGTCGGTAACATCCTGGTAGGTGCCGGGCATGTTCAGCTCGTGGCTCGACAAACCCGTGCCCGCCGCTGGGCTAAAGGGCTGAATGGTAAAACCTTTGTACAACAGCGACTCGCCCGCTGGCGTGCGCTTCAAGTACATCTGCTTAAGCAGCCACCATATAGACTCAATGTACGCATTGTCAAACGTAATGTACGGATGCTCCAGGTCCACCCAATAGCCCATGCGGCGTGTGAGAGCATCCCAGCGGTCTTTATAGCGCATGACGGCAGCGCGGCAGGCCTGGTTGTACTCGTCCACGCTGACCTTGCGCCCAATGTCCTCTTTGGTAATGCCGAGCTCTTTTTCCACCTGTAGCTCCACGGGTAGGCCGTGGGTGTCCCAGCCGGCCTTGCGCTCGACGCGGTAGCCCTTGAGCGTCTGATAGCGGCAAAAAAGGTCTTTGATGGTACGCGAAATGACGTGGTGAATACCCGGCATCCCATTAGCCGAAGGTGGCCCTTCGTAAAAAACAAACGAACGCTCGGCCGGGCGCAGCTCTACCGAACGCTCAAAAACGCGCTCGGACGTCCAGAACTGCAGTATTTCCTCTTCAAATGCGGACAGGTGTAATTGCTTGAACTCGCGGTACATCGCTTTCCTTTTTGCCAAAAATAACAGGCTGCAAAGGTAAAGCGGTCAAGCGGGTGAGGAGGGTGGGTTTTGGGAAAATGCTCAGTAGGACAAAGGGCAGCAGATTTACGTAAATCTGCCGTGAGGCAGAGGGCTAGAGAAACGCACAAGGGGCGGAGAGTCGCAGAGATATTCTTCTCAGTGTTTCTCAGCATTCTGTGCGGCTAAAAAGATACTGCTAAAACCTTCAGATGGATGCGTCCTCTCTTTTGTCCGGAGCCTCGGTCTGTCATTTATCCCAGCACTCCCTTTCCAGCCGTTGTGCCAATGCTGGATCGCGCACCAGACGCAGGTAGGAGTCCCGGTTGTGTTGAGGGTTTTGCTCAGCGTTGGCGGTTTGGAAGATAAAGTCAGCCAGGGCGGGCCAACCTTTTTCGGCTAAGGCGACCTGGGCGATGCATCGGTTTCGAGCGGGGCGGTTATCGGGATGGGCGGCCTGTTGGGCGCGGGTGGCCTGGTCTAAGTAGGCGCTGATGGTTTCCGGTTCGGGCTGCCCAAAGAGCACGCGGTGGATGCGTGGGTCTTCGGGCAGGTATTGCACGGCGAAGGCGTCGTGGTCACTGACGGGGAACCCATTGGGTAGCAAGATGAGGCCGGTATCGGGCACCCAAAAGCGGCCAGTCATCAGGCGGTTCTCCCGTGTGGAGAAGTTGTAATAGACCACGCGCTGTTGGTTTTCATAAGCAATGAAAAGGCGGGCGACCGAGGTGCGGCCTTCCTCCTGCAAACGGCGCACCTCCTTGGCTGAGAGCGGAAACGTGAACGCATCGGCCCAGCGCCGTTGCTTTTGCCGGGCATCCCAGCGCATCAGCAAAGAAACGGCCACGAAGACTATGGCGACCAGCACGGCCAACACACCGGCCACGCCCAACCAGTTGCGGCGTTCGGCGGCCCGGCGCTGGCGGTTGCGCGGAGTGTTCACCTGTTTGTTGACACGGAAATCGTAGGAAAAACCCTCCTTTTCCTTCTGAATGCTGACCTCGCACAACTCGTCCTCGATGAAAAAGGAGTACACACGCGACTCCTTGACCGAAAAATCCACTTGCACGATGCGCGCATCGCAGTGCACGAGCACATGGCCGCTGCGGTCGCCGTGGTAGAGACCGACGCGGTGCCTGCCGCCAAAATCGTCTAAGAAAATCCAGCTGACCTGAGCCACGATGCGATGAGAGGATGCTGGTCGGTCGGGGCCCGTTGGTTTTGCGCATTTTTCGGTGCTGCTTACCAGCGAATGAGCGCGCTCCCCCACGTGAAGCCGGAACCGAAAGCAGCCAGACACACCACATCGCCTTCGCGCACCTTGCCAGCCTCCCAGGCTTCGCACAAAGCAATCGGGATGGAGGCAGCCGTAGTGTTGCCGTAGTGCTGAATGTTGTTCCACACCTGGTCGTCGCGCAGCCCTAAGCGCTTTTGCACAAACTGGCTGATGCGCAAATTGGCCTGGTGCGGCACCAACAGGTCAAGGTCGGAAGGTTGCAAACCAGCGTCTTGGAGCGCTTCCAGAATGACTTCCGGAAACTTCTGCACCGCCAATTTGAACACAAACTGACCGTCCATGTAGGGATAATACTGGCCATCCTGAAGCATTTTAGGGGTGATGAAAATTTCGCCGTAGGTATCGGCAGGCGGATAGCCGTAGTCCACATTTGGGTCGTCCAGGTGGTGTTTGTGGTATCCGCCATGGCAGCCGGGATTGATGAACGAGAGCTTTTCAGCGTAGGTGCCGTCCGAGTGCAAGCGTGTGGTCAGGATGCCGCGCTCGGGGTCGTCGCTGGGTTGCACGATGGCTGCGCCGGCGCCATCGCCGAAGATAACCGTAACGTTACGACCGCGAGTGCTAAAGTCTAATCCCATCGAGTGCATTTCGGAGCCGACGACGAGCACGTTTTTGTACATGCCGGTTCGGACGAACTGGTCGGCAATCGAGAGGCCATACACAAAGCCACTACACTGGTTGCGAATGTCTAAGGCGCCCGCTTCGCGGTGGGTTATGCCCAGCTCGCGCTGCACCAACACACCGCAGCCCGGGAAGTAGTAATCAGGACTAAGAGTAGCAAAAACGATAAAATCTATTTCCTCCGGTTCGATGCCCGCGCGTTCGCAGGCGATGCGCGTGGCAATGGCGGCCATTGTGGAGGTGGTTTCCTCATGTTTGCGCCCGTAGCGTCGCTCTTCGATGCCCGTGCGTTCGCGGATCCATTCGTCCGAGGTATCCATCAAGTGGGTGAGCTCTTCGTTTTTGACTACGCGCTCGGGCACGTAAAAGCCCATTCCGGCTATTTTGCTGCGTTTCATGAAAGTTGATGATTTGACGACGAGTTTGGCGAGTTAATTTCGGAAACAAAGTTGGCAAATGTTTGCTTATTGGCCTCCTCAAATTGCTCTGCCCGCATGGCGTATTGTTGAATAAAGGCGCGATAACGCGGGTCTTCGCCCAAAACGTTGGGGTTGCCCAAGACCACAAGCCGTTCGCGGGCGCGCGTGAGAGCGACGTTAAGTTTGCGGTCCACACCTTCAACAGACAGGCTCACTAAGCGGCTCAGTTGTTGTTTGCTGTGCACGCAACAGGAGATAAGAATGATGTCGCGCGCGCCGCCCTGATAGCGTTCCACTGTGTCAATGGTCAGCCCGTCGGGGGAGAGACCCTCTTCGGCCAGGGCCTGCCGGATTTGCGCAATTTGCGCGCGCCAGGGTGTGATGATTCCCAGACTGCGCTCAGGGTTCCAGACCTGGCCCGCCTGTTCGGCCTGCTGACGGAAGTAGCGCGTCAGCCGGGCTATCCAGCGCGCCTCTTCGGCCGACACGCGCTGGTGTGGCAGGGCATCGGGCGACACCACAGGCAGGAAGCACACCCTTCGGCCGAAAATGCCGTCGGCCTGAGGCGGCGGCTTATGCTGGCGCTCGCCCCAGGGCAGCGGCAGTGTATACAGCTTACCGCCATAGAAATGCTGGCTGGGAAAGGCCATAATGTCGGCGTGCATGCGCCCCTGATGGCGCAGCAGCCCGTAGTGCCGATGCAGGCCGTGCCGAAGGCAATAGCGGTAGAGCCGCTCGAAGTAAGAGTCGCGCAGGTCGGTCAGGCCAATATCCAGCAGCTCAGGGTCGCTGACGCGGGTAAGCTCTGGCTCTTGGGCTACAACAGCAGGCAGCTGGCAGTGGTCACCAATGAGCACCACGTGCTGAAAGCGCGTCAGCAGACCAATGAGCTGCGGCTCCAGGATTTGCGAGGCCTCGTCCACAATGAGTCGCTGGAAGGTCTTGATTTTGAGCAAAGTATCGCTTTGAGCGAAGGAGGACACTGTGCTGACGAAGATGCGCACCGGGTCTATGGCGGCTCGCAGTTCGGCACGCGTTTGAGCGAAGGCAATGCGCTGGCTCAGTAGGCGCTCGCGAAAACGTTCACCTGTGGCAAAGAGCGCCCCCAGCCGAAGGTATTCCGTCCTCAGTTCTTCGAGCACCTCACACATTTCATCCACCGCCCGGTTGGTGTAGGCCAGCAGGACGAGATTGTCGTCGGTGTTTTTGAGCACCCAGTTCACTAAGTCGCGTAGCATGATGCTCGTCTTGCCTGTGCCCGGTGGGCCCCACAGCAGGAAAAAGTGGTGTGCTGTGGCAATGTATTCGGCGCTAAGGCTTTCCGGTGCTGAGGCGGCCTTTTCGTCCAATGCCGTCGGGCATAGCCAGCGAGCGCGCACCAGTGGCGCCGCTTTGGCCCACTCGTATAGGCTGCGGTACAGCGACGAAAAGCCACCCTCCAGCGAGTCCGGCTCCAGATTCCACCGCCGATGGGCCTCAAAGGGCTTGAGGTTGAATTGCCGCGCGCGCAGCTGCACCTTCACGTGTTGGGCACCCAATTCCACAATGGTGCACTTGATGACCTGGTGCTGCAGCACGGTGGCGTCTTCAGTATCCGCCGGATAAAGGACGGCCACATCCCCCACGCGGAAGTTGGCCAAGGGGTTGGTCTGCTCTGTACGGCGAAAAACCATCGTAGGTTCGGCCTCATTGGTCCGGTTTTCTATCAGCTCCATTTGGGCCAGAATGGCGAACGCCTCCTGCTTTTCGGCCAGATTGCTGCGCCACAGCGCTGCACTGCCGCCAGCCGAGTCCGTCCCTTCGGCGCCTACTTTCGCCTGCCAGTGCTCGCGGGCAATGAAACCGGTAAAAGCGTTGAAATACTTGCGCTCTACCGCACTCAGGCCGTCATAGACGGCCACAAATTGGGCGATCTCCCTCAGGGTGAAATCATTCGCATTCGCTGGAGCTTCCATAATCATTCTGCGCAGTCGCTCAAAAAGCGACACGTGCAGATGCCCGGGACGAATGTCTGTCAGCAACCGCTCAATAGCCACCAGCTGGTTGCGCACCTGAAGGGCTTCCCATTGCTCCGCCTCTATTGTAGGGCCAAAGCGCAGGTGCTCCTCCTCCACGCCCGAGTACAAAATGTACTTGACCGGGTCTATGGCCGCTCCAAACACCGAGCGCACCAGCAGGTCGTACAGCAACGTCTGGGTGAAATGGCTGCGCGAAATGCCGTAAGCATTGGGCCGAAAGGGCTGCCCGCTTTTGAGCTCCACAATGGCCGCCCGTTCGCCTTCGCGGTAAAAAAGGTCCAAGCGGCCCTGAAGGCCGTACTTGCGGCTATAAAAAGTGGGTTCCAGCACGCAATGCTCTGGCTCAATGCCTTGCTGGCGGAAACCTGTCTGGGCCATGGTTTTCAGACTCCGGTAATGCTTCTGCGCTTTCTGTACTACAGTGCGTACCTCCTGGTCCGACATGGGTGCGTACACGAGCGGGTAAAGGGCAAACGTCTCGCGCATCAGCGCGTCAAACTCCGCCTCAGGCTCGTTCATTAGCCGATCGAGGAAATAGTTGGCTAAATTACCCACCAATGCCGCCTCGGACATCTCGTAGGGCAGGAATTTTTTGACCAAAAAGCCCATAGGCTCTACCCGGCCTGGCAGAAAGCGCTCGGCCACCGTAGTCACGTCCATCAGGTAGTCCGGCTCCACCACAAAGACGCGCGGGCGGTAGTCGCCGGCCTGGTCTATGTCCACATCCAGAAGGTTCACCGTTACGGGCAGTGGGAAGACCTTCTGCAACAGCCGAATGGTGGGCGTAAAACTGTCGTTGCGATCGGGCAACTGATAGCGCACGCGGATGAGCACATCGGGCCGCTCCTCGTCGTAGGCCAGCAGGCAGCGCTCTTCGAGCACATCTTCTACCACCACCGCCCGCACCTGCTCCTGATGGGCGGCCACACCAGCCGACTCGAACGACCACTCGCCCGGAGCGGGAAAAAGCTCCGCTACCGACGCCGGCACGGCTTCGCCCGACAACCCGTGCACCGCCTCGGCCAAAGCCCACGCCCCCAAGGCAACATCCCGGGCATTGGCCGCCCGCTGAACGGCGCGAATGCGACCTGCTACACGCCGAAACTGGTGAATGACCCGCAGCGCCTCTGCCGACAGCCGATACTTGTGCCCGGCGTAGCTGATGCGCGCAAATAGGGTGCTGAACGACAACTGCTCCCGCTTCGTTACCTCCACAAAAAGCCGCTCCTGCAAATCAGCCAGCGCCAGCACCCTATCCGACGGCGTCCAGCTAGAGTGCGTCGTCGCTAAGCGAACAACCTCTCGATAAACAGCATGCGCTAACTCCGGCGTCATGCAGCAAAGGTAAGGCGAGCGCCGGAGGAAATGCGGTGGAGGGAGTTGGCTCTGCGGTTCTTGACGTTTTCATCGCAGGGGGCCGGTTCATACCCATGTCTTCCTCACCTGCAGTGGCCTTTCGGTGTGGTTATCCAGGAAAATCATGAAATGCACTTCGTGATTTGCATAGATATTCGGAACAGGTAGCCGACTGCGCCTGATTGACTAATGCAGACGCGTATCCTCTTCAGCATTAAGCGGATGCGTTTTAGCGGAATAAAAATATCAAACCGGTATGCCCTTAGCCTTTCCAGGGCCTCGCCAAATGTCCTACTTTTGCCCCACATGAGCGCCTTTGTTGTATCTGCCCGGAAGTATCGTCCCATGCGTTTTGAAGACGTTGTGGGGCAGCAGCATGTGGCCCGCACCTTGAAGAATGCGCTGGCCACGGGCCATGTTGCGCATGCTTTTCTGTTTTGCGGCCCGCGCGGCGTGGGCAAAACCACCTGCGCCCGCATTCTTGCGCGCGTGCTCAACTGCGAAAATCGCACGCCCGACTTTGAGGCCTGCCAGCAGTGCCTTTCCTGTTCAGCCTTCCAGGAGGATGCCTCCTGGAACATCTTCGAGCTCGATGCTGCTTCTAACAACGGCGTGGATCACATCCGCGCCTTAGTGGAGCAGGTCCGCATACCACCTCAGCGCGGCCACTACAAGGTCTATATCATTGACGAGGTGCACATGCTTTCGCAGGGCGCTTTCAACGCCTTTCTGAAAACGCTGGAAGAGCCGCCGCCTTACGCCATATTCATATTGGCTACGACAGAGAAGCACAAGATACTGCCCACTATTCTGTCGCGCTGTCAGGTGTTCGACTTTCGGCGCATCGAGGTGGCCGATATGGCTGCGCATTTAGCCAAAATCTGCCGCTTAGAGGGTATCGAGGCCGACCCGGAGGCGCTGCGCATCATTGCCCAAAAGGCCGATGGCGCCCTGCGCGATGCCCTGTCCATCCTTGACCGCATCAGCAGCGCCGCCGCTGGAGAGCCTATACGCTACCAGACGGTGCTGGAGAACCTCAACATCTTAGATTACGATTACTACTTCCAGATTACCGACGCCCTGCTGGCCGAAGATGCCGCCATGGTGTTGCTGCTCTTCGACGACATCCTGCGCAAGGGCTTCGAGCCAGAAATTTTCCTGACTGGCCTGGCCGATCACCTGCGCAATTTGCTGGTTTGCCGCGATCCGGCCACCCTGCCCCTATTGGAAGTGGGCGAAAACCTGCGCGGGCGCTACCAGCAACAGGCCCAGTTAGCCTCGCTGTCGTTCCTGATGACGGCTCTGAATATCGCCAACGACTGCGACATCAACCTCAAAATGGCACGCCACAAGCGCCTACACGTCGAGACAGCGCTGCTGAAAATGTGCTACATCCTGCGTGCTGTCTCCGCAGCCGCCTTCGCCTCGGAAAAAAAAACGGCTGACACTCCGCCAACAGCCAATGGCCGCACCACAACGCCGCCTCCTGTCGCAGCACCAACGGAGGCGGTAGTCCCCAGCCCGGCAGCTGCAGTATCCCGACCTGCTTCGGCAACTCAAGTGGCTCAGGCGGCCGAAAAATCGCTACCGCCCTCTACGGCCACCGAGCTCAGCCCTGAGGCCATACAAAACCTCCGCACCGACATCCGGCTAGGGCGTAAGCGGATGGAACCTGTACCTCTACGCTTAGAGGAGTACGACTCTGTGGTGGCCGAAGAGGCCAATCAGATGGCACAACTCGAAAGCAAACTCTCTTTGGAAAATGCCCGAGCCGAGTGGCAGGCATTTGCCAACGCCACGCCTTCGCCCTCTTTGCGGCAGGCCATGTCCGCTGCTCACCTGAGCTTGGAAGGCGATATGCTGACCATTACGGTGGGCCTCGTCGTGCATCGCAGCCTCATTCAGGAGGAGCTCAACCACTTGCGCGACGTCATTCGCAAAAACTTGCACGCTCCGAATGCTACGGTGCGCGTCGTGCTCGACGAACAGAAAGCGCCGACTATGGAACAACCCAAACTTCAGCGCTTCCTGACTGCCAAAGAAAAACTCGACCAGATGGCCCAGGCCAACCCGGCTGTGCTCGATTTCCTTAAACGATTCGACCTGAAGATTGACGAGTGAGCCTGCCGGAACCTGGCGCCTCCCGAATGCACACTACTCGTGCGGATTGAATACCGTTACCTTCTCCGGCTCGTAGCCATGGCGCTTATCCTTGTAACGCATCAACTGGCGGCGGAGGGTATCCATAGAAGCGTTTATGGCAGACTCAAACGTGGTGCTGATCTTGCGGTCAACCAGCCAGCCGCCAGGAACGTGCATCTGAACCTCCGCAACCTTACCTCCCTTTTTTTCTTCTATCAAACGCACATCAATACCCTCAATTCGGTGATATATCTTGCGCAAGCGCTGCAACTTGATGTGAATGTATTCAACCAATCCCTCATCTGCCTGACCATGCAGGGTTCTCACATTAATGTTCATAAGCCTCAAAAAATTTAACGGTTAAAAAATCGGCGCTTTCCCATGTATGTTTTGATCTTAAGGCGCTAAACCCCCTTAAGATTTTTTCAAGAGGCAAGTTTACAGCGTATAGCAAATGCGGCGAAACATTTCAGGATTTTTTTATTTAATGGCCCAAAACGTCTCGCTCCGTTTTTTGCTGTTGAGAAAAGTTAGGCTTAAAGAGAACGTAAAAAGTCTTTCGCTGGCATACGTCTCTTGCGAGAAAGTTTGCAGATTTGCTCATACATTGCCAAAACGATAAAAAAAGATGGACTCCGCCACGCTTCATGCCGATACCTGGCACGCGCGCTTAGACGGGCTCTTTCAGCGCCAGCGCCAGCATCAATACACCGTAGCCCGCACGACGGCCCGCGAGCGCAGGGCTAAATTGCGTGCCCTGCATGCTGCTCTTATCCGAAACCGCAAGGCCATCCGGGACGCTATGTGGACCGACTTCCGGAAATCGCCCATGGAAACGGACGTTACTGAAATTGCCACGACGACGGGTGAAATCCGCCACACGCTGCGGCACCTGTCGAGCTGGATGGCGCCGCGTCGTGTGGGCGTGCGCCTGCCGCTGATAGGCTCTTCGGCCTGGATTCACTACGAGCCGAAAGGCGTTTGCCTGATTGTAGCGCCCTGGAACTATCCCTTCAATCTTAGCCTGATACCATTGGTATCGGCGGTGGCTGCGGGAAACTGTGCTATTATCAAGCCCTCCGAGCACGCTCCACATAGCGCCCGCGTGATTAAGGCTATCGTCGGCGAGTGCTTTTCGGAAGACGAGGTGGCCGTTGTAGAGGGCGACGTGGAAGTGGCTCAGTCGCTCTTGGAGTTCCCTTTCGATCACATCTTCTTTACCGGCAGCCCGGCGGTGGGTAAAATCGTCATGGCGGCAGCGGCGAAACACCTTTCCTCAATCACGCTGGAGTTGGGCGGCAAAAGCCCCGTCGTTGTGGACGAAACCGCCGACCTGGAGCGCGCTGCCTCGCGCATTGCCTGGATGAAGGGCATGAACTCGGGGCAGATTTGCATTGCTCCCGACTACGTGCTGGTGCATGAGTCGCTGCAAGAGGCGCTTGTCGAGCGGCTGGGGTATTATTTTAAACAATACTACGGCGCCACACCGGAAGCCCGTCAGCAGTCGCCCGATTACCCGAGGCTTATTCACGACCGGCATTTTTCGTTTGTCAAAAGCCTGCTGGACGATGCCGTGTACCGAGGTGCCACCGTGCGCTTCGGGGGGCGTGCCGCAGCAGAGGAGCGCTACATAGAACCGACAGTGCTGACTCACGTACCGGAAGATGCTGCTATCTGGTGTGCGGAAATCTTCGGCCCGTTGTTGCCCATACGCACTTACCAGACACTGCCGGAAGCGATTGCTTACATCAACGCTCATCCCAAGCCACTGGCGCTGTATATCTTCGGCCGCAAGCGCGACCACTGGCAGCGCGTGCTCGACGAGACGCGCAGCGGCGGTGTGTGCATTAACGAATGCGGCCTGCAGTTTTTCAACCCAAACCTGCCCTTCGGTGGCCAAAACCACAGCGGCACTGGCCGCTACCACGGCGAATGGGGCTTCATGGAGTTCAGCCATGTCCGCGGTGTGGCGCGCCAGCACAGCCCATGGCCCACGACTAACCTGTTCCTGCCTCCCTATCGCTCAGCCTTCGTCAAGCAGGCTGTCAGCTGGCTCATTCGATGGCTCTGAGGTCGAGGCGAATGCTGTATGTTAGCGCCTCGAACGGCATTAACTCCTCAGCTTTTGACATGGATTTTTCTACCTTTTTCCAAAACTTGCGCAAATGGCTGCGACGAAGCCTGTGGCTCATCCTGACTGCAGCGGTGCTCTTCGGTGTGGGCTATTATTTTTATCGAAATTATACCCTCAGCGACGGCTCGCGCACAGGCACGTTGGTCAAAGTGGCACGCCAGGGCGTGGTTTTTAAAACCTATGAAGGCCAGCTGCACCTCACAGGCAGCATGATGATGTCGAAGCAAAGCGTGTGGGACTTTTCCATCGAAAGCAGCAGCGTATATCAGCAGCTGCAGCAATGGGAAGGCCGCACGGTGCGCTGCTACTATCGGGAAAAGGTGCATGCTTTTCCATGGCAGGGCAAAACCAACTTCCTTGTTTATAAGGCGGAGGTGATGGATTAATGGTCTTGCCCTTAACAAAAAGCCCCGCGCCCGGAAACGATGCCGAGCGCAGAGCCTTTTTGTTAAAAAGCGGAGCAACGCTGCCTCAGTCGAAGCGCAGGTGCTTGATGGAGTAGTAACAAATGGTAGCGAAGCCAAAGGCCAACATAGAGTGGAACAGCACAAAAGCGCTGTTGCCCGTTTGGATGCCGACTAAAGCAGCCGTCAAGAACACTAAGGCCATCAGCCCTTCGGCGTAGGTTACCCACGAAATTTTGCGCGCCATGTAGGCCGCTTGCCTCATGGGCGAGCCGGCGCCCGTAACGCCATACTTGGGTGTACGCACGAAGGCGGACACCTTGCCACGCAGTCCTTCGATGACAGCAATGGCGTTGTACAGCGACAGGCCCATGGACATCGGCAAGAAGGAGAGAAACAGCCCAAAGAAGCGCACTTTTTCCCAGAAAGAGGGCGGTGTCTGGCGATTGAGCGCAGCCGTTATGTTGGCGGTGTAAGAGATGGCCGCCACGGCAAAGAGGCCCAGTACAGAAAAAGAGAGGAAGTGTGTGGAGATGCCCAGTTCGCTAAAGGCGAAGGACAGCGGGATACTACTGACGGCAGCGATAAACACCCACAGGAATACCCCGTAAGCCAGCAGCTGGCTGATGGCGTGCAGTTTTTGCACGGGCTTGAGCGTTCGGGCGTTCCATACCATTTTGATGAGCTTACGGGCATTTTGGGCGCCGCCCTTGTTCCAGCGGAACTGCTGGCCTTTGAGGGCGTTCATGTCCACAGGCAGTTCGGCCGGGCTGCCGAGCTTTTCTAAGTACTGGATGCGGTAACCCATAATCTGGGCGCGGAAACTGAGGTCCAGGTCTTCGGTGAGCGTGTCACTCTGCCAGCCGCCGGCTTCCTCAATGACTTTTTTGCGCCATACACCCGCCGTGCCGTTGAACTGCAGCAGCAGATTTCCGTAAGAACGCCCGGCCTGTTCTACCGTAAAGTGAACGTTGAGCTGTATGGCCTGCAGTTTGGTCAGCATGCTGTAATCGGCGTTGAGGTGCTCCCAGCGCGTTTGCACAATGCCCACTTTCGGGTCTTCAAAGTAGGGCATTGTCGTGCGCAAAAAGTCGGGCCGCGGCGTGAAGTCGGCGTCGAAGATGGCGATGAACTCGCCGCGGGCGCGAGGCATGGCCTCTTGCAGGGCACCGGCCTTGTAGCCCTGACGGTTGGTGCGGTGGATGTGCTCGATGTTGTACCCTTTGGCGCGCAATTCGGCCACTTTGCGGGCCACAATCTCGACGGTCTCGTCGGTGGAGTCGTCTAAGACGTGGATTTCAAATTTATCCTTCCGATACTCCTGCGCAGCGACGCAGTCAATAATGCGCTCGGCCACGTACATTTCGTTGTACATGGGCAGCTGCACGGTTACGAAGGGCAGGTTCGGGTCGTTCGGGTCGTACTTGTTATACTCGATGACGGGGTGTTCTTTGTGGTATTTCTTGTACAGGAACAGCAGGTGCACTTGCAACAGGGCGTAGAGCGTAACGCCGCTCATGGCGACGAAGTACACCAGCAGCATAAGGTAGCCAAAGTCCACAAAGGCCTGGTAGCGCAGGGCTTCAAAGAGGGCTTGAATTCCAAACATATCGAGCGAGCAGTTTTAAGTTTTGCGAGTGGTGTTTGCCTGTAAGCGCTGTTGGCGGCGGTGCTGGAAGTAATGCCAGAAGATGAGGCCAAGGATTTTGGTGCCGGCCAGGATGACCCCCTTGATGGTGCCGGAGACTTTGCTGCGCCCGGCCACGCGCCTTCGATAGTGGACAGGTACTTCCGAGCAGCGAAGGCCCTGCAGAGCAGCCTTGATTTGCATTTCCACTGTCCAGCCATAGTCGGGGTCGCGCACGTCGAGCTGTTGCAGCTTATCCCAGCGGATGGCCCGGAAAGGGCCCAGGTCGGTAAAGCGCTGGCCGAAGAACAGGCGGATGAGCAAGGGCGCCAACCAGTTACCAAAGCGCTGCGGCAGGCTCATGGCGCCGGGTTCCATCTCGCCCAGTAGGCGTGAACCGATGACCAGGTCCTGGCTTCCGTTTAATACCGGCTCTGCCACTTTTGGCAGGTCGTTAGGGTCGTCAGCGTAATCGGCATCCAGAAAGACGACCACTTCGGGTTGTTCCACGTCGGGCAGTTGCTTCAAGTATGCCATGCCTGCCAAGCAAGCCGAACCGTAACCGCGCCGCGTAGCCCGCACTACCGTAGCGCCCATCAGCCGGGCAATCTCCGCCGTTCGGTCAGTTGAGCCGTTGTCGCACACGATGATGTGCCGCACCCATTGCTTCGGAGTCGTAGCCAAGACGAACGGTAGCGCATCCTCCTCATTGAAGGCAGGGATGAGAACGGCTACTTGCGGCTTACTGGCGTATTCCATAAGTGCGCTCGGGAGCATCTCCCAAAAGGCAGGGCAAAGATAAATGAGGCCGTTAAAAAAAAGTTAAAAAGTTTTAAGGAGAAGGTGTTAAGGTTTGGCAAAAGACGAGGCGGGCAGCAAACGCCCTTTACAGAACACCCTAAAATTATCAAAGGCGAAGCGCGTGCTGTTCGATAATCCATTTTAAAACAGCCTTTTAAAGTGGCTTCTGGCCAATATTCTGCTGGAAGGCCGAAAAAACCCAAGTGGAAAACCGAAAAGCAATGGGACGGAGCAGTGTTAAAATTTTAACAAAAAATAGGACCTGGTCCTGGGCCTTCTTTTCTGCTTGGTAGTACATACGTTACGGACTCCGAAAAATCATTCCTGCCCCTGACGCCATTCATAATCGGCCCGATTGGGATGGTGTATCATTGCAGCGTAAAACATTTTTTCACCGGAAATAAAAACAAAACGCTGCTGGCTATTGAGGCCATCGAATAAAAGCAAGATATTGAACATTTGGGTACTTCGGTGCTGGCGCTTAGACTTGCCTACTATCAGGAGCCGGTGGCGTAGCGCATACTAGCCACCATTTTGTGGTTCATACACGGCCGCTCGTTGGGCAACGGGAAGGCCACGCAAATGCTAGTAGAGGCTCTCATACCCAGTTGTCCGGAGTGGAGCAAGCTTGAGATTGCCCAGACCAGAAGTTTTGTGTTCCAGAGGAGCTGACTCGCCAGGTACGGCAGCGCCGCCATGGCCGCAACGCTAACGGTAACGACAAGAAAAACTAAGGCTACGTGTGATGGTGGGCGCAATCAGCTACACAGCAGCCCCAACTACCCACCCGAGAATAGCAAAAAACGCCACTTGCAGCCCTAGCAGCGGCAATGCTGCGCGATTGTGCAGCGCAGGAGGGGCGGTCAGTCGCCACACGACAGCCAGCAGCAGTGAAGTAGCATACCAGCCGGCATAATTTTCCAAAGGAGGCAAGCCCGTGGAGGACCAGTGCCACATACCGAAGTGAATGGCCACAGGCTCAATCAAATAGTCCAACGCTGTGGGCAGTGCAGCAGCCAGCGGAGCAAAGGCCAGCAGCGGTAGCCTCGGTAGCAGCCGGTCCAAGGCATAGAAGCTGCAATACGTTACCAACGTCCAGTTGATGCCCAGCATCAGCGGCGTGCCGGCCACTTTAGGCCCCAGCACGGCACCGTATTCGTAGTGCCCGAAAGGCCAGCCGGTATTTACGCCCAAGACTTCGATGCCAAGACCCACGGTGAAGGCACTCAGAAAATAGACCGTACTGCCGCGCGTATGCGGCACATGAAACAGCAGCAGCGTCAGGTAAGACAACAGCAGGCTCATAGGCGTCTGGCTAATGAACCACAGCTGCGCCGGTGAGAGCATGCCGACTAAACCAAAAAAATATACCGCTGTGCAGATGCCCAGTAAGAGATTGGGCGATTGCTGAGTAAGTTTCTCAATCATATCCGGTTAGATTGCCCAATGAGTTCACTGGTGATTTTGGCCGAGAGCATGCACAGCGGAATGCCGCCGCCCGGGTGGACGCTGCCGCCGCAGAAATACAACCCGCGAGTTCGGCGCGAAAAGTTGGCATGCCGCAAGAAGGCCGCCATTTGCGTGTTGGAGCTGTAGCCATAAAGCGCGCCCAGATGCGAACTGGTTTTGGCCTCGATTTCCGGTGGCGAAAGGATGGCTTCCGTGGCGATAAGCGACCGAAGGTCAACGCTTAGGCGCGCGCCGAGTTTGGCGATGACGGCTTCCCGTACGCGCGCAATGAGCACCTCCCAGTCCTGTCCGCGATGGCTGGGCGCGTTGATCATGACAAACCAGTTCTCGCAGCCCGTCGGCGCATCGGTGGAGGTGTATTTCGAGGTGATGTTGATGTAAACGGTCGGATCGTCTATGATTTCACCTTGTTCCAGCGCCTCGAATTCTTCCCGATAGCGGTCGGAGAAAAAGATGTTGTGCAGGTCTAACTGCGGAAATGTCTGGCGAATGCCCCAGTAAAAAATCAGCGCCGAGGTGCTCTTGGGCTGGCGCAAAATGCGCTCGGGTGCCTTCATCCCGGGCATCAGTCGCCTGTAGGTATAGTACGCATCCATGTTGCTGACCACCGCGTCGAAGCGATGCTCGCCCGCTGCCGTGCGAAGGCCAGTTACTCGCCCCCTCTCGATCAAAATCTCCTCCACGCGCAGGCCAAAGTGAAAGCGAGCTCCCAGCTGCTGAGCTAGGCCAAAGACTGCCTGGGTGATGCTGTGCATGCCGCCCTCCGGATAATAGACTCCCAGGTTGTGCTCAAAGTGCGGGATAATCGTCAGCATGCCCGGCGCTTTGTAAGGGTTTGATCCGTTGTACGTGGCGTACCGGTCGAACAATTGCGTCAGTTTCGGATGCCCAAACCAGCGCTCATTCACCCGGTGCATCGAACGGAACAGGTCGAAACCCGGCAAAAAGGGCAGCGCTTTAAGCACACTTACATTCAGCCACGTATCTAAGCGATGCAGCGATTTTTCCAAAAAAATGTGGCCAGCAAGGCGGTACTTCTTCTCGCTCAGGGCTAAATAATTCAATACCCGCTGCGCTGTCACCCCCAGCACGCGCTCTGCCTCGGCAGCAAAGCGCTCAGCGTCGCTCCAGGCGGTGAGTTGCGTGCCATCGTTCCAAAAGTAACGGCACGTAACCGGTACTCTCACATAAGCAAAACGCCCCTCTGTGGGCACTTGCGCTACGCGAAATAACTCCTCCACATAGCCCGGCATCGTGAACAATGACGGCCCGGCATCAAACCGATAGCCCGCCTGCTCGAAGGCCGAAAGTTTGCCGCCCGGATAGCTGTTTGCCTCAAAAACCTCAACAGCATGCCCTTGCGCCGCCAGGCGGACAGCTGTGGACAAACCTGCAATGCCTGCTCCGATAATCCCAATTTTCACGCCAAGGGATACGATGATTTAATGCCTTTTGTTTTGTTTGTATAAAAAAGCCGAAACGCAAGACTAAGTGCTACGCAAGGCTTTTTTTGTTTTCAAAAACTACATAAAATAGAACCGATAATTAAACAGCTGCTCTCGCTGTCTTGTTCTGGCGCCATGCAGATTACGACCGTTTCCATTTACCGCTTTTCAGGCTTTGCTCGCAAGTTTTGGGCACTTAGTCAGATGGGTTTGGCTCCGCATCGGCTCAAGGGTGCGCCGGGGCTGACGTTTTTCAAATTCCTGGGCAGCGGAGCCACCAACGGTTTTGGTATTCACCCCGACTGGAGCGTGTACGGTATTCTGGCCGTTTGGGAAAGCCAGAAGGCTGCCGAAGAAGCGCTGGAGGGGCACTCAACCTTTCGGGCTTACGCAAAACGGGCTGCTAAACAGCGGCATATCTTTTTGGTCAACACCATGGCGCATGGTCTGTGGGACGGCCAGATGCCCTTCCGCGCCGTCAAAGCATTTGACCCAAACGCACCGGCAGCCGTGCTGACACGGGCAACCATTCGTAAACGGCACCTGTGGCGCTTCTGGAAGGAGGTACCCGAGGTGAGTCGCTCCGTGCACGAGCATCCCGGGCTGGAATACGCCATCGGCATCGGCGAGCTGCCGCTCGTGCAGCAGGCCACCTTTAGCCTGTGGCGAACAGGCCGGGAGATGATGGATTTTGCCTACCGAGGGCAACACCATAAAAATGTCATCGCGCAAACCCGTGCCCTGGGCTGGTACAAAGAGGAACTCTTTGCCCGCTTCGAGGTGCTTGCATAAACCGGGCGGGCTGTCGGCGCCGAGTATTCACACAAAAAAATCCGGACATACAACAATAGGAGCGTGCCCGGCACCTCTTAAGCAGCCGGCTAAAGACGTTCACCCGCTCCTATGGCGCAAAAACAGTCCTACAAACGCATGCTGCACCTTATTTCTCGTTGTTGCCAGGGCGACGCCTCCGCTTAGCGCCAGCTGTACGAACATTACAAGACCCCTTTGCTCGGCATTTGCCTGCATTATGCCCGCGACCGGGCTGAAGCGCAGGACTTTCTGCAAGAGGCTTTTCTGGCGATCTTTCGCGACTTGCCACAGTTCAAGGGCGAAGGTTCGCTCGAAGGCTGGCTGCGGCGCGTAACGGTGCGCAGCATTTTATAGACCTCAAGATGTACAGGAATACCCAGTGGAAGGGCCTGTGGGTGATACCTGACAACGGCTCGCGCTGTAAAGTGGAAATGCTCAGCGATAAAGACGAAAAAATTGCCTTCTTCGCTGTAGTCTATTCCAACGTTTTGGCAGATATCGCCGAGGTGTTAGCTACCTATCGCCGCCTGCGCCAGGAGCGCCTCGAGGCCAATCGTCAGGCAGCCATCGCGCTCAAAAACTTCCTGCGTACTGCGCCCATTTTCCAGATCTCCGAAGAGTGGTGCATGAGCGATACCGACTGGGTCACCTGGTTCGAGGCGGAAAAAGCGCGAATGGTCCTGCGCTACGAGGCACTGATGAAAAACGGCATCATGTCGGACCTCGCACAGGCCTTAGAGGCCATCCGCCAGTACCGCCTCCGCGAACGCGAACGCTTCTACAAGATGGCAAAAGCTATCTCGGTTACTGACCCTCAAGACGCGCGCATGGCCTTTCGCCTGAGTGGTTTTGGGCTGTACAACTGTGACCAAATTTTTCGCTCTGGACAACCCGAAACGCGCGTCTTTGCTTCCTTCCGCGCCCCTGACGGTTCGCCTTTGGTGCCGGCAAACATCACGATAATAGAGCGCAAAAGCCGGGCGTGCTTCTCCCTGTTCGACCGCAAAAACCTGCCCCTATGGGCCGGACTGGAAGTGGAGCTGTTCATCACTGACAAGCGCGGACGCAACTTCCGCTTGCCCTTCCTTCAGTACGCTGCTTTGCTTCAGATGAAACAACACCCCGACCCTTGCCCCATCGTTATGGAGGACATCACCGCCCAAACAAACAGCGTTGGTGGCTGGATGCAGTATCTGCAGGGCAGGATATTGCCCTCTGACAGCCCTCCGAAATAAACAGGCGCGCCCTCTTCGAGACAACTGTCCGAAACAGGCGTGCCCGCTGATTTTGTAATGTACCAGCGTAAGGCCGGAGCCCGGCCCAAAAAGAGCGCCAGGATGAGCATAAAGTGTAAAATGGTTTTAGGTGTCTCCGAGGTGTTGTCTTCGAGGCACAGGAAGGCGACACCTCGGAGGGTAGGCAAATGATTTTTTATTCCAAAGGCAGAGATGGGGGGTGCCAAAAAGACAAGCATCGTTCAGACATTCGTGGCGACCCAAAAAGAGCAACTGCCCTCAAGATGCCCTCACAGAATGGCAGCAATTTCCCGGCGATCCCGCATTTTTGCTTCTCAAAACCTTCCGCATACTTAACGCGCCTTAGCGCCTATGCTCAAGACACTCGACCGGTATCTCGCCCGCAAATACGTCGCCACGTTCTTCTTCTCGTTGCTTATTTTCACGGTTATCTCGATGGCCATTGACTTTAGCGAAAAGGTCAAGTCCTTTATTGAAAAGCCGTGCACCCTGAAGGAAATCTTGGTGGACTACTATTTGGGTTTCATCTTTTACATGGCGGGCCTGTTGCTGCCGCTGTACGTGCTGATTGCTGTGATTTTTTTCACCTCTCGCATGGCGTTCAATGCAGAAATCCTGTCCATCCTGAATGCCGGCGTCAGTTTTGAGCGCTTGTTGCGTCCCTACTTGCTTACGGCAACGGGTATCATGTTGCTGCATTTGGGGCTGAACCACCTCCTCGTGCCTCAGACCAGCAAGTCGCGCCTGAAATTTGAGCGCACCTATGTGTGGACAGATCCGAAGGGCCGCAACAGCAATGTTTATCTGCTTGTAGCGCCGGATACGCGCATTTTTGTGCGTGATTACAACCCCAGCACCCGGACCATCATCGGCTTGCGTGTGGATCAATTTCGCAGCAACCGGCTGACCAGCCTCCTTCATGCCCAGCAAGCTGCTTGGCAGGAAGAAACCCAGCGCTGGCGACTGAGCTCGTACAACATTCGCACTTTCGACGGGCTTCGGGAAACACTCGTGTACGGCCAAACACCCTTAGACACTGCCCTCAACCTGACGCCGCAGGACTTTGTGTGGTTTCACAACCTGAACGAAGAAATGACCACACCCGAGCTGCTAGCGGCCATTGAGCGCGACCGCAGCCGAGGCCTCATTACCTCGCGTCAGTTCGAGATCGAGCTGCATCGCCGCACGGCCGATGCTTTCACCACGCTCATCCTCACCCTCATCGGCGTGGCGGTAGCTGCTCGAAAAGTGCGTGGTGGCATGGGTTTGCATTTAGCAGTAGGCATTGGGTTGGGTGCTATCTACATCCTTATGTCCAAGTTTGCCATATCGTTTGCCGCCAGCGGCAACGTACCGCCTTTAGTGGGCATGTGGGTACCCAACCTGCTGTTTACTGCTGCCGCCTTTTGGCTGATCCGCAGGGCGCAGAAGTAAGGCCTATTCACTCGAGCCTGGCCCTTATGCCGGAGAGCGGCATAGAGCCCATGTTCTGGTTACATCATAAGCTGGACACTGGCGTTCACGTAGCGGTAAGGCGCCAGCGGCGCGAAGACATCTTTGCCGCCGCTGAAGTAATGGAGTCCTAGTTTCAGCCGGTCTCGGCGCAGCAGGTAGTTGACGCCTATGTCTATCACATGCTGTGAGTCGGAGCCGGTGAACGGATTTTGCCTATCGGCAAATTGCGCGTCGACACGTTCATCGCTGTACATGAAGACGGCCTGCAGGATGGTCTGGCCAGATAGCAGGAAGTTCCACCCTGCTTTGAAGGTGAGCATACGGTCGGTGGTAGGTAAAAAGTCGGCGCCATCGAGGGCGTTTTTTCGGTACATCCAGTTGTATTCAAACAGCACGTCCAACGGCCCGTAGTTCAGTTGCGCGTCAATGCCGACCAGGGTGTTGTCGCGAAACAGCTGCGTGCGAGACTGATAGCCCGCATTGGCACCTATGCTTAGCCCTTTGCGCTGGCCATAGCCTGATTGCACAAACGTCAGGGTGTATTCCGTTACTTCAGGGTCACCCAACAAGGCGACGACACGTCCGGTCAGCAGCGGCGTCCAGATGGAGTTATCACCCATGACGCGCGGGTGGTTACAGTCGAAGACGCCCACGTCGTAGAGTAGGCCGATGCCGCGCCAGAGTTGCAGGCCGCCGACATTGACGCCTGTTTCGCGCCCGATGCCCCGGCCAACCAGATGAAAGCGCGGCTGAAAACTGGCCCAGGATTTTTCTTGTGAAATGACAAATGAGGAACTGTAGAATGACTCCTTGCCGGCCCGTGGCCGAAAGTAGCCCGTCGTGATGTTGAGCAGCGGGTGCACGCTGTACGTGATAAACACGTCGCGCGGGAAGAAGGTCGTATTGTCTTCGGCATTGGGCACGCCGGCGGCAGCGGAGAGGCTGTCTTTGCCCACGCCGTCGTAGGCAAACGTGGCGTTGTAAAAAATGCGCGGCGTAATGCGGCCCGTGGTGCCCAGGCGTCCGCGCCGGATGAACATGTCGTAGCGCGGCGGCCCGTCGTAGCCGGCAAAGCGCAGGCTCAGCACATTCCACCACTGAATGTACAGGTTGACGTCTATATGGCCGCCATTGGGCAGTGCGAAGCGTGCCCGCCAGTCTTCCAACAGAGGCGGCGTCAGAGAGTCGGAGGTGGCCGTCTGAGCCATCAACAAGGTATGGGCAGCCGTACCCCACCAGACAAACACCGGAAATACGACCCGATAGAGGCGTCTCAGGTACAAAAATTCAGTCATACGCTGCATAATAGGGCATTCGGCCAGCGAAGACTGGCCTTTGAGCGGCAAAGAACGGCTAAAATGCCTGACTCTTCATCCGCCAAGGATGACCTGTGCCGCAACGCACGGTGCTCAGAAGGCTTTTTCAGGGAATATCGGAATGTATGTCGGCTCCTAAAACGGCATTGAGCCGCTCGTGAAAACGGAGTGATCCCGACAGGGCTCGAACCTGTAACCTACTGCTTAGAAGGCA
>FQKF010017838.1_pt1 | contig 34404 bp, 30 predicted proteins | sample 1504521 | NCBI WGS metagenome assembly FQKF01 (sample SAMEA4475357, study PRJEB15587) | soil metagenome | biome: Soil; feature: Field | place: India | collected 2015-03-11 | depth 0 m
AAAAAAAAATTCGCTTACCTCTCGCCAAAAAGTTGAGACGTCCATACGGTCAACTACAATATCTTTTCAAATACGATAGCCTGCCCAGCTAGTGGCTAATCAACGCTTAGAGACCTCTGTGTTAATCCTTTTTGTTCAATATTCCAAGGATGGTGCTTTGGCTCCTCCGCCCATTCAGAATACCTTTTAATCAGTGGCCCTGCACAGCCAGATGAAAGCCATTTCCACAAACCGCCCCAGACATCACGTTAGTCTGGGCGGTTTTTATTTGGGGGGCAGCATTCTACTGCCGCTCACATATCGTAAGTGATCTCCACCTCGTCAGTTTCAGGATGGGCCTGGCAGGTAAGGCAGTAGCCCGCTTTGATTTCTTCGTCGTCTAAGGCATAGCAAGCGTCCATGCGCACGCGGCCTTTGAGAACTTTGGCCATGCAAGTAGAGCAGGCGCCGGCAGTGCAGGAGTAAGGGACGTCATGCTTTTCTTTGACTAATACATCAAGGATGGTGGCTTTGGGCGGCACGGTCGTTTCGATGCGCACGCGGTTGAGGTGCACGATGAGGCGGGCACCACCATTAGCTTGGGCAGGCACTTCGACAAATTGGCCCGGCGTGTGGGTAGCGTTTATGAACAGCTCGGTATGGATCTGCTTGCCGTCTATACCTCGGCTCAGCAGGGTGGCTTTCACGACGTCGGCCATGTTGCCCGGACCGCAGATGAAGTACTCGCAGTCGGCAGCAGGTGTGTGGGGCAGGTTTTCGTCCAAAAATTGCTCGACGACCAATCCGGTGATGCGACCTGTGCGCCCGTTCCAATTCGTTGTATAGCGTTTGAAGAGGCCGAGGAAGTTGCCCGCTTCCACTTTTTTAGGCCGGCTCAGGATATGCTCCACGTGCAGTTGGCCGGCATAGCGCTGGCTGAGGCGTTCCAGTTCATCGCGGAAGATGATGTTTTCTTCGTCGCGACTGCCGTAAAGAAGGAAGATGGCGCTCATGGGCTCGGCCTCTAAGGCCGTTTTGAGGATGGACATCAGAGGAGTGATGCCACTGCCGGCGCCGAAGAGGTAGAGGGAACGCCGTCTGTCAGGGTCGAATTTTGTGGTAAAACGCCCGTCAGGGGGAGCGACTTCAAGCGTGTCGCCTTCTTTGAGGGTGTCGTGCAAATGGGTAGACATCTGGCCGCCGGCCACTTTTTTTACCGTGATGGCTAAACGCTTTTCTGAGGGGCAGGAAGACATGGAATAGGCGCGGCGCACTTCATGCCCGTTGAGGGTATGGCGCACGGTAACGTATTGACCCGCCTGGTAGGCGAAGCTTTCGCTCAGTTCGTCGGAGATGTGGAATTCGATGGTGCGCGTGTCGGGCGTTTCAGCTTGGATACGCGAGACGGTCAGCGGATAAAACTGCATGGGCGTCGGGTCGTCGTTGGAAGGTGTGGTGCCCTGCGCAATAGGTAGTCAGGGCGCCAAATAAACCGATGGAGATTAATCCGGTTCAAAGCCAAGGACGATATTAAAGCGTCCGAACTCCGTCCATTTGGCGCCGCGGGAGATGAGGTCGGGTTTGTCGAAGCCGAAGCCGTAGTCGAAGCCCAGCGTGCCAAACATGGGCAGGAAGACGCGCAAGCCTAAGCCGGCAGAACGGCGCAGGTCGAAGGGGTTGAATTCGCGCGCGCTCGCCCAGGCGTTGCCACCTTGCAGAAAGGAGGTTACGAAAATGGTGCTCTGCGGATTGAGCGAGACGGGATAGCGCAGCTCTAAGGTAAACTTGCTGAACACGCCCGCGCCGCCCGGGAAAGGCTGCATGATGTCTTCCACGCCATAGCCGCGCATGCTGATGATGCTGCGACCGAAGAGGCCGAAGTTCTGGTTGTTGAGGCCGTCGCCACCCAGGTCGAAACGCTCGAAGGGGCTGAGGCCGGTTTTCTTCGACCAGCGTCCCAGGATGCCCACTTTGGTCTGGGAGCGGAGCACAAGTTTGCCCACCAGAGTAGTGTACCATTCGGCGTCGAAGCGCCAGCGCACATACTCGACGTTGCGGTATATCTTGACGGGGTCGTCTTGTTGATAAAAGCTGGCATCGCGGAACCACGAGTAGGGCGGCGTAGCCTGCACGGAGACGGAGAACATAGAGCCTCCGCGCGGAAAGATGGGATCGTTGATGCTGTTGCGCGCCAACGTGAGGTTGAGGTTGAAGTTGTTGTATTTGCCGTTGCCGAGGATGCGGCCGCGGTCGTCGCGAAAGTTGGTCCAGTTGACGAGGTCGTAGGTTTGTATCTCCAGGCCTGCGCGGAACACGAAGTTGTCATCCGGGAATTTGAGGCGTGTGCCAAAGTTCACAGCACCGCGCAGGATGCCCAGCCGACTGTAGTTGGAGGTGCCCTCGAAGCCGGAAGCAAAGCGGTTAGCCACGCCGGCCACCGTGAGCGAGTTGGGCTTGCGGCCGCCCAACCAGGGTTCGGTGAAGGAAAAGTTGTAGGATTGGAAGTTTGGCCCCGAGGTTTGGCCACGCAGGCTGAGGCGCTGGCCGTCGCCTTGGGGCAGCGGGTTCCAGGCGTCTCGATTACGGATGTTGCGCAGTGAGAAGTTGTTAAACGTAACGCCCAGCGTGCCAATGACGCCGCCTAAGCCAAAGGCCGTACGAGGCTGGTAGCCGGCGCTCAGTTCGAGCTGATCGGAGGGCTTTTCCTCTACGGTGTACTCAATGTCCACGGTACCGCGGTCAGGGTTGACGGGCGTATTGATGCCCAGCGACTCGGGGTTGAAGTAGCCGAGGTTAACAATCTCGCGCTGCGAGCGGATGATGTCGGAGCGGCTGAACTTGTCGCCCGGACGGGTGAAGAGCTCACGCCGGATAACGTGCTCGTGTGTGCGGTCATTGCCCTTAATGACAACGCGGTCAATGGTGGCCTGCGGCCCCTCGAAGATGCGGATCTCCAAGTCTACTGAGTCGTTCTCGATGGCGGTTTCGATAGGGTCAGCGCGGAAGAACAGGTAACCGTTATCTAAGTAGAGCGACGACACATCGCGCCCGTCCTGACTGAAACTGAGGCGATTGTTGAGCAGTTCCTGGTTGTACACGTCGCCTTTAGAAATGCCGAGCACCTGCTGTAGGACGCGCGTTTCGTAAATGGTGTTGCCTTTCCAGGTGATGTCGCGGAAGTAGTAGCGCCGGCCTTCGTTGACCGTTAGCTCGAGCATCAGGTCGCCTTTAGGCGTGCGCCACACAGAGTCGCGCACCACGCGGGCGTCGCGGAAGCCTAGGGTGTTGTAGTAGGCTTCTACGGCGCGCTTGTCTTCTTCGTAGTCTTTCTCAACGAGCTTGGACTTTTTAAAAATGCGGCTTTTGCGCGCCGTGTTTTTCATTTTGCGGCGCAGCTTGCTGACTTTGACCTGTTGAACGCCGGCGAAGCGGATGTCCTGAATTTTGACGCGCTTGCCCGGATTGATAGCCACCTCCATTTTGACGCCATTGACGGAGCGCTCATCGGGAGTGGTTTTGATGCTGACGCTAGCATCCAAATAGCCTTTGTCGGCGTAGTAGTTTTTAATGCCGTTGATGACCGAGACGCGCGCGTTTTCCGTCAGAATGGCGCCGCGCTGCAGGTAGCGGTTGATGACGTTGTTGAGGTCTTCATGCTTGCTTTTCTTGACACCAGAAAACGAGTGGCGCGTGTAACGCGGCAATTCTTTGACAGCAATTTCTAAAAAAACCTCATCGCCCTGCTGGCGCTCCTGGACGATCTGCACGTCGGTGAAGAGGCGTAGGTTCCACAGCGATTGCACAGCGCGGGTGATGAGCGGGCCCGGGATGCGAATTTGCTCGCCAACACGCAGACCTGAAATGGCGATAAGCGCTTGAGCATCGGTGTATTGAGCGCCGCTGACGCGCACGCCGCCGATCTTGTACACCTGCGCTTTTTCGTACGGGAACAGCGGCAATTGGGCGGTATCGGTAGAAGTAGTGCTTTGGGCAGTCAGATCGCTGAAAGCCAGCAAAAGCAGGCCAAGGATAGGCAGTCTCATGGATACGATGGATATGGGCACGTGAATGGGCTTTGTGGGCGCAAGCCTACGGATTACGATTTGTGGGCCAGAAAGAGAATTTCTTCCAGGTTTGGGCACTGCTGGAAAAGCGGGTCAATAAACAGGTGCGTTTTGCGCAGCCGCCGGAGCATCCACTGCTCGATGAACTCATTCTTTTTCTGCTCTAAGGCTGCCGCCTGTATCTTATTGTAATCCTGACGAAGATCAGCCTTGTGAGGTTTGCTGCGGCTTTCCAAAAGAATGAGCCGGTAATAGCGCGAGCCGTCGGGAGCGCGGAAGGGCGTGGGTTTGGAAATGTCGCCCACCTTCAGGTCGTCAATGGCGAAGAAGATGTTGGTGTCTAAGTCGCCCACCTCGAAGAAGGTGTTGCCCGTGCGCGGGTTAGCCACGCGGCCGTCGTTGTTGTAGCTGGCCGTGTTTTTATCGCCGTAAATCTTGACGGCGTCGCTGAAAGTGAGTTTACCCGATACGATTAGGTTTCGGATAGAGTCCAATTTGGCAGCGGCTTTTTCCAAATCCTCTTCCGTAATTTCCGGTTTGATGAGGATGTGGCGCGCGTGGATAAGGTTGCCGCGGCGCTCGATGAGCTGGATGACGTGAAAGCCGAACTCGGTTTCGACGACAGGGCTTATCTGGCCAGGCTCAAGTTTATAGACGGCGGCTTCAAACTCGGGCACGAAGACACCGCGTTTCTGCCAGCCTAAGTCGCCGCCCTGCATGCCGCTGCCGGGGTCGTCGCTGTATTTTTTGGCCAATTCGGCGAAGCTTTCGCCTTTGTCCACGATGCGCTGGCGCAGTTGTTCGATTTGGGCGCGCGCTTTGGCCTTTTCTTCGTCGTTTACTGGCGGCTTGTACACCAGCTCGCGGATTTCAACTTCGGCGTTAAAGAAGGGCAGCGAGTCGGCGGGGATTTCATGGAAGAAGGCCTGTACTTCTGCGGGCGTGATAGTGATTTTTTTAGTGATTTCCTGCTGCATGCGTTCGGCCAGCATCTGGTCGCGCATGTCGTTGCGCGTCTGGTCTTTGATCTGGGCCACTGTCTGGCCGTAATACTCTTCGATGGCCTTGTCGTCCTGATTGAAGTAGGAGCGCAGGCGCTCAATACGCGCATCAAGCTGGTTTTCGACCTCCTCGTCTTTGACGAGCACAGAGTCTATTTTGGCCTGGTGCACCAGCAGTTTTTGCACCAGGAGGTTTTGGAGGACAATGCAGCCATAGTCTGAGCCGATTTTAGGGTTTTGCTGGCGCGCATAAGCGATCTGCTCTTGCACTTCGCTCAACAAGATCACTTCGCCGCCTACCGTAGCAACGACCTTGTCAATGAGTAGGCGGTCGTTCTGCGCTGCTGCAGACAGGGCGAAGGCGATGCTGTAGATGAAGGCGTGGAGGGCGTTTGGGCGTAATAGGAAAAGCTTTAGCATGGATGTTGGACTCACAGTTATCAGGCATACAGGCGAGGCGTTATGCCTGGGTGTTGGTGGGTAGCTTTGGGTTGTCTGAGGGTGGGTAAATTTTTAGCAGTGTGCCGGTTGCGAGCGTTCCTGTTCATTGGTTAATCCAGATGTTTTGGCGTCGCAGTTCTTGCTGGTACAAATCTTCTTTCCAGCGTTCAATGAGTTCTTGTTTGCGCTTGTGCAGCAGTATGGCCCTGGCCTGCTCGCGTGCGTATTCGAAGGGTGCGGTCTCCTTGCCGCGCACCACCTCAAGTACGCGATAGTAGTAGCGGAAGTCGCCATCGCTCAGGGTGCCTTCGCGGCGCGGGGCCACGTTTTCGGAGGTCAGCGTGCCGCGAGGCAGCACGGCTGACACCTCCTCCAGCCGATGCCAGCGCTCAGTGTCGAGCAGTGCTTCCTTTGCCCATTGCTTCGAGATCGTGCGCAAGCGTTCGGCGTCGGCGGGGTTCTTGCTGTACCACAGGCGGTTAAACTCGCTCTGCGGCGCTTTGTAAGGGATCACAATCAGCTGGCACTTCAGGATAGTACTCTCCAGCTGAAACTGGTCTTTGTTGTGCTCATAAAAGTCGCGCAGGTCGTTTTCCGAAACGAGGCTATCCAACTTTTCAGCGATGATTTGTTCCTCGAAGTTGAAGCGCACTAAACTGGCCCGGTAGTCACGTACTAGCTTATCAATGTTAAGGTCTTTAGGGATGTTGCGTTCAGCTTCGTACATGAGCAGCTGGTCCTGCACCCAGCGCTGCACGTATGCCCGAACCAGCAGAGCGCTGTCGCCCGGCGAGGTTCCAGCCGGCACGATGCCCTCCAATTCCGACAGGTAGAGATTTTTGTTGTACACTTTAGCCAGCAGCACATCACCCTCGCGGGCGTTGGCGTCCGAAGAGGCGCATTCCCACAGCCACAGCGCCAAGCAAGCAAAAAGGGTCAGCCGGAAGAGGATCGTCATAAAAAAGCGTTTCCGGGCTCCCCTCTGGCGCCCGAAAACGCGGCAAAATTAGACTGAATCCTTGGAAATACCGTAGGGGCTTTCAAACGGCATGGGCGAGTGGCCCGGCATCAGTCGCGGTCGAAGCGCAACTCCTGCACCACGGCGCTGCTGCCCGTTACTTTCAGGTAGATGTACACGCGGAAAGCGCCGTTGGCCGTAACCAGGTTACCGATGCAGTACTGGTCGTTACTGCCGCGGCTGGCGCCCTGATGTACCTGGTTGAAGGAACGCGGGCGGTTGTTATTAAAAAAGCTGCGAAGTGACTCTACGGCTTTGGCTTTCGAGCACGTTTGTTCCTTCTCTAAAATAGACAGATCTACATTATCGGCCAGATGGCGCGCCAGGGCGTCGGCATCGCCGGTGCTTAAGGCGCGAGCTACAGCCTCAAGCACCGGGCTATTTTGAGCAGCAGCAATAGCGGCCATAGGGAATAAGAGCAGCACCAAAAGCAGATTTTTCATAGCAGCTGAACAAGATGAAAAGGGTGGTGTCAAAATCGGTATTGATACGAAGGGATACGGACAAGGAAACTGCCAAAACGGTCGCGTTAGTGTTAATGGATACCAAAAAAAGATGCCAAAATCCAACGTAGGCGACCGCAGATCCGTCTTTTTTCATTTTTCGTCGAAAAATAGGCGAGACGGGTGCCTGCCTGTAAAGGCGTCTTTATAGGCTCTTCGTTCTCCCGCCATCCACCGGCAGGTTGATGCCGTTGATGTAAGCCGCTGCCGGACTGGCCAGGAAGGCTACAGCAGCCGCCACTTCTTCCGGCTCAGCAAAGCGCCCTAGCGGCACTTCGCGCCGAAACTTTTCCTCCAGTTCAGCCACCGAAACGCCCGCTGCTGTGGCCCGCTTCTCGAGGAGGTCGTACAGCCGCCCCGTGCGCGTGAAGCCGGGCAATACGTTGTTGACCGTAATGCCCCACTGCCCTACCTCGCCGGCCAGCGTCTTGGCCCAGGCGGCCACGGCCCAACGCGTCGTGTTCGATACGCCCAGATTTTCGATAGGCTCCTTGACCGACGTGCTGATGATGTTGATGATGCGCCCGTAGCCTGCCGCCCGCATACCCGGCAGCATGGCCTGCGCCAGCAGGTGATTGCACAGTAGGTGGTTGTGATAGGCCTTCAGAAACTCCTCCGGTTGCGCCTCAACAATTGGCCCGCCTGGAGGGCCGCCGGTGTTGTTGATTAAAATGTGCATAGGCTGCCACTCGAGCAGGGCCAACACCTGCTCCATCAGGGCCTGGCTGTCGCTGAAGTCGGCCACCACATAGCCGTGCTGCTGTCCCTGCGAAACGTCTAAGCGCTGAAGCGTCTGCTGGAGCGCGCTTTCCGTGCGCGCCACCAACGTAATATTGGCGCCCAGGGCCGCCAGTTCTACAGCTACTGCCTGGCCAATACCGGCACTTGAGCCGCCTACAAAGGCATTTTTGTTCAGGAGAGAAATATCCATTATTCAGAATAAGTCGTATTGCCGGCGCCAAGGCCAACACCCGGTGAAAGTGGAAGGCAAAGAACGAAAAGGGGCGGCTAATTTCAATCCCTTGCGTTTAAGAACAGCAACCTGTGCGGCCCTGTTTGTCAGAACCACCACGGTGAGGCCACCGACTCTTTCTTAATAAGAAAGGCGCGTTGGCGCATAAATCGTTTGATTGCCGCAGGGCCCATGCGGGTTCCGCCGATGCCCGACATTTTGAAGGACTGCTTTTCGCCCTCGTGCACGAGGGCTGTCAGAGCGCACTCATTGATGGAGATAGCACCTGCTTCGAGGCGCTGGCCAATGCGCAGGGCGGTAGGCCAATCACGGGCGAATACGGCTGCGCTCAGGCCGTATACGGTGCTGTTGGCTAGCTTTATGGCTTCCTCTTCGGTGCGGAAAGGCATTACCGGAATGATGGGGCCGAAGGTTTCTTCTATCATCACCTTCATCGTATGATTGACGCCTGTCAGCACTGTAGGTCGGCAGTACCAGCCCCCACCCAGGTTTTCGCATTGTTTGCTGCCTGTGATTATGCGTGCTCCCTTTTCTATGGCGTCGCGCAGGTGGTCGTTGATGATGTGCACCTGCCGCTCGGAGATAACCGGGCCAATCTGGCCATCTTCAGGCGCAGGATAGGCCAGTCGGACAGAGTCGGCACGGCTTTTTAGTTTTTCCAAAAACTCTTCCAGAACGCTTTCCTGCACATACACACGCTCGATGGACAGGCACGACTGACCGCAGTTGACGGTGCTGCCCCAGAGGATGGAGGCTGCAGCATGATCTAAGTTGGCACCCTCAAACACAAGGGCCGGGTCTTTTCCACCTAATTCCAGGAAACAGGGAATGAAGCGTTCGGCGCAAGCGGCGTAGACTTTCTGGCCGGTGGCAATGCTACCTGTAAAGCATACCAGGTCTACGAGTTCGATAAGCTGCGCTCCGGTGTTGCCATCGCCAGCAACAAAGAGGAGCACGTCCCGCAGCAGCGCTACTTCGCGTACGGAAGCCATGAGCGGTTCGATGAAGCGCGGAGTGATTTCGCTGGGTTTCACCACCACGCTGCAGCCGGCCAGCAATGCAGGAAGGGTATCTATCAGGCCCAACAGGAGCGGAAAGTTCCACGGACTGATGACACCTACCACCGGAATGGGCTGCACATCCTGGCGGATGTGGATGAAAGGGATGGCGCTGACTTTATCGGGGGTTTCTTGAAAGAAATCTTCGGCCAATTGGCACCAGCGGTCAATGCTTTGGCCGATGAGTCGGGCTTCCAGCACGCTTTCCTGATGGCGGCCGGTGTCCAGTGTGAGGGCTTCGATGAGAGCGGGCAGATGCCGGTGGAGCGCCTCTTTCCAGGCTTGCAGGGCAGCAATACGTTCGGTCAGAGGCCATTGTGCCCATCGAGGTTGATGCTGACGCAGGTGAGCTATGGCCTGACTCAGGTCTTCGTGCTCTGGCAGGCTGAAGTAGTAGTCCACCTGGCCAGTGCGCGGGTTACGGACGGGATATTTCGCTGTGCTCATGGGTTGCTAATGAGGGTCCAGCCAGAGACGACTTTTCGGATGTTAACGCCGATACGGCGTGCGGCCAGGTCGCGGCCAGGTCGGCCCAGGCGTAGGCTACGGCGCGGCTGTTCCAGTGCAGTTGTTCGGGCAGGGCGGTGTAGATGGCTAATTTCATAATGGGCGTGCGCCGGCTATGCACCAGCTTCGTGAGTTCTGCGGTGTATTCGCCAGTGGCGCCGTCCGAGAGGCGTAATTGGGCAACATCGCCCTGGTCGTGCAGCGTCGGGCCGGCAAAGAAATAAACGTTGTCGGGACGTATATGATTCATAGGGTACTGTATCCACCCGTGGAAGAAACGACACTTAAGCAAGCGATACGGCACGTTATCGGGTTGGTCAAAAAGGCCTTTATCGAGGAGCCAGAAGGTGTCTTTTTTGAGGATAAAGGACGAAGTGCCATCCAACGACTGGCTGATGAAGGCATCTTCTGCGAGACGCCAGCGAATGGGCGCCGGTATGGCTTGGGAAGAAGCCCCTGTGTGCAGCGCAGAAAAGTCAGTCTGCCATTGCCCGTCCGGCAATTCCTTGAGGTACATGGCGTAGCACACTAGCAGTCGGCGGCGGTTGCCTTCGTAGTGTTCTACGCGCCATACCCTCGGTCCTGCTGCTGTATCGCGTTCGAACACGCTGTGCAAATAGCGGTGTGGGTGAGCTGTCGGTAAGCGATGGTTTTCTGTTTCCTCGTTTTCCATCCAGCACCGTCGAAAGTTATCCCATTCGCCGCTGATATAGCGCGCGAATGCGTTGGCAGGGCTTTGCGCCCACAGGGCAATGGCCCAAAGCCAGCCCATCAGTACAGCGAACGCCTTTTTACGAAACCCAAGAGAGGCTCTTGTCTTTTTCGGAGGCTTCTTTGGAGGATAAGCCAGATTTCCTCTCGGGAGCCGAAGCTGTTTTAAAGTATTCTTCATGGCTCACTTCTGTTTTTCAACCAGTCGCCAACACCGTAGGGGTCGGGCAACACACCCGATACGTGTTCGTGCCGGATGCGCCATAGGCCTGTATCTGTGTCGAGTGTCAGCACGAAGGTGGCCCGGAAGGTATTTTCGAAGGTGCGTTCCGCCACGCGGACGCGCAGTCGGATAATACCGGCCACCCATGCCATCGTGTCCGTCTGTTGGTGGAAGGGGCCTTCCAGCCATTCAATGCCCAGCAGCTCTATGGCCGATTGGCAAAAGTCTATCCAGCCTTTTTTGATTTTTTCAAAACCTACCGTCGTCAGGCGCGGACCTTCCAGAATGACGTAGGTTTCCTCCGACGGCACGTATTTGCCCAAGATGCCGGGCAGGTCTTTATCTACGATGGCCTGATAGTGACCGGCGATGGTTTCCAGCACACTTTGCACAGCGGTCATAGAGCGTCTATTCGGGTTTCCAACCGCCAAAGACGTTCCAGACGGGCGAGCGTCCGTAGTCTTCGCGCGCCTGGGCGCCGTTGGGTTTATCTAAGTCGTTCACTGCTCGCACACCTATTTGCATGAAGTTGGCACGCGGGATGCCGGCCTCTTCCATGAGATCTTCAGGTTGCAGGTCGTGCATGTGGCCCCAGTATGGCTCGGCGTTGTAGTAGGCGTCCCAGTCGCGCATGAACTGCTCGAAGTAAGACATTTCGGGCGTGTATTGTGGCTGTTCGATGTGCAGAGTCAGCCCGCCGGGTGCCAGCACCCGGCCGATTTCTTTAAGAATTCTGTGGATAGCCTTACCGCCGGTTTCGTGGAGGAACATAGTGGTTTGCACCCAATCGAAGTAGCCGTCGGGGAACTCGCTCATGTCTTCGGCGTCCATTTGTACGAAGCGTACGTTTGTAATGTCCAGGGCGATGGCGCGAGCGGCTCCGTAGCGCAACATGGGCGCGCCGGCGTCAATAGCCCATACTTCCGCGTCGGGGAAGGCTTCGGCAATGGGCAAAGTATTGTGGCCCAGCCCACAGCCGATATCCAGGATGCGTTTGGGTCGGAAATCGGGGTAGTTCTCGCGCACCCATTTGGCGATGGCGCGGCCGCCACCGTCGGTAAGGCTGCCCAACATGCCGCCACTGGTAACGAACAGTCCGCTGTCGTAGTTGGCGGCATTGGCCACATCACCCTCGAAGTATTCGGTGTGGTAGCTGCCCGGCATCAGGTGGTTGTCCACATGGCGCAGGTAGGCCGGCACTTCAAATCCGGGCTTCAGGCGCAGGATGTCCTCGTGTCCCTTCAGGGTTTCCTGCACGCGCTGGGCCAGATCTCCAGCCTGGCGCAACACCACCGCCCGGCCATTTTGTTGGCGCATTTCCATAATGCAACGGCGCAGAGCCGCCCACATTTGATAATAGGCGTCACTACTGATGGCTTCGCGCAGCTCGTGACGGTCCTGAAATGAGCGGCCGTGTTCGGCTTTAAACGCAGGCTCTACTCGGCACTCGTAGGCTACCTGCACACCTGGAGCGATGACCGTAGACAGGTACCGGTTCAGGTTAGCCAGAAAGTTGTAACGCGCGCGCTCGTCGTGTGTAAAACGCGGAAATACGGCGTGTTGCTTCAGCTTCGTCCATACCGGCGGAAGCGAATAGCCTATTGAATTCTGACGATTGTCTCCCATATTTTTTTGTTTTTAATTGCATTAAAAAATCAAGTGATGTTTTCATGGATTATTGGGTTTTCAAGTAGATAATCGGCGTATCGTAGGGTGTCAGTCGTTGTCCATCTTTTTCTAACAGTTCCATGACTTCCAGGCGGCCGGGGGTGAATTTTTCGATGAGGGTGAAGCGCATGCCATTGCCCCAATCGTTGGAAGCGTGAATAGTAAAGGTGTCTTTGCCGTCAAAGGCATACTCAGCGGGTTTGAAGCGCGGGCTGATGCGCAAGTCATTGTAATTTAGAGTCAGGTTTGGATTGTCGTTGGTCAGCTGTTCCATGGGCAGGTAGTCGGGCAGCTGGTAGGCATACAGGCGTACTGTGCGCGCATCTACGGCTTCAAAGAAAAACAAATGGTGATTGATTTTATGTGTGCCATCAGGCATGTCGTAGTAGCTTTCTTCAATGAGCCAGAAGCCTGACCGCCGGGGGGCGTTTTGGAGACGGTGGTCGGCGATGCGATTGATGTGTCGGGCCAAGGGATGTACCTGTTTTCCTACTGCTCGCTCGGCTTCTACCTGCTGGCGATTATCGAAGTCGCCTGTGATATAGCTCTTGAACACGTCAATAGCTTGTGGGGAGCTCGCACCAAGAGTCGGTGATTTACAAGAGAAAAAGGCAGTCACCATAAGCAAGAGGAAAAAGAGCCAGAGTACGTGCAGCGTATGAGTGAGGAATACGCCAGCATGTTCGAGAAGGTCCTGCTTCTTCATCATAGTGTTTACTACATCTCGTTTATTTCGTCAGCGATCTGGTGCATGGGTTTGTTGTCTTCCGGGTTGGCCACGGCATCCAGTTCCTGTTTGACGATGCGCAAGATACGCGCGGCATAGCGGGCGTGCCACAGCTGACGTTCTTCAGCTTGCTCATCGGTAGGGATAAAGTCCTCAACTTCTGCCTGCCTGAGTATGCCTTTGGCCTCTAACAGGCGTTCAATGGTGTCTAGACGTTCGCGGATAACAGCCACTTCGGCAGCGATGGCCATGGCGATGTTGAGTACGCGCTCGGTCATGGGGTCATCGAAGAAGTAGGGCCGGGCGCCTTTTGCCTTATCGCTGCCCATTACGATGTCGTTGAGTATCATGGCAGAAAGTGTTTTTTGATGTAATGATGAGATGTTTTTTATGAGAGAGCGATGGTAGCCAAATGCTGCTATCGGTTTTCACTCTGCTTTTCAGAGGGCTTAATGGCGCCATAGGTACTGACCACGCGGCTCGCCCTGAATAACCCCGTTGTTATAGATGTGATGGCCGCGCAAGAAAGTATGTTTGACGCGCCCGGTCAGTGTCATACCCTCAAAGGGCGTATAGCCCTGAGCGCTCTCCGACTCGGCGGCGCGCACGGTGAAGGTTTCGCTCGGGTCGAGCAGCACGATATCGCCGTCGTAGCCCGGAGCGATGTCGCCTTTTTGGCGTAAGCCATAGCGTTGGGCGGGGTTCCAACACACCAATTGCGCCATATGTTGGTAAGTCATGCCGCGTTTGGAGCCCTCTGAGAACAGACCCGATAGCAGGTATTCCGTGCCGCCAAAGCCCGATTTGGCCAGGAAGATGTTGTCTGGGTTGTTTTTGTCCAATTTAAACTCGTGAGAGCAGCAAGCGTGGTCGCTGACGACCCAGTCAATTTTGCCCTCCAACAGACATTGCCACAGGTATTCCACATCTTCGCGCGAGCGGATGGGCGGATTCACTTTGGCATAGCCGCCAGCGGGCGAGTCGTAGTCAAGCAGCAAGTGTCCTATGGTTACCTCGCGGCGGAAATTGATGTGCGGAAATACTTGCTCCATCATTAGGGCAGCATCTACGGCCTTGCGTGAAGTCAGGTGCAACAAGTTAATGTTCATGCAATCCGTCTCGTGAGCCAGATACGAAGCGATGAAAATAGCCAGCCCTTCCGAATGTGGCGGTCGGCTGGCCGAGTAAGCGCGCAAGCCCTTAAGTTTGCCTTCGCGCTCTACGATTTCTGTGTAAGCGCGCATAATTTCGGCTGTTTCGCAATGAAGGCTTAGGCTGATGATGTCGCGCCTGTCCTCGAAAGCGTCCATAGCCCGGCGGATGCCGCGCATGATGAACTCGAAGTGGGCAATATCGTAGTGTTCGCCTTCAGGCGTCATCAGGAACTCGTTCTGGCTACCTTTAGTAGCCTTGCCGTGCAGACCGTGCGAGCCATAGAACATGAAAATTTTGAAGGACGTAACACCGAAGAGCTCGATAAGCGTTTCAATTTCCTCGATGTGGCTATACTGAATAGGGGCCACGTGATAGCCGTAGTCCACATAAAAATTACCGCTCGAGAGGTTTAGCACTTCGGGCATAAAGTCGCGGTAGGGGCCACCTTTATTAAGGTAGTACCGGCCAGTGCGGATATAGTTCAGGCTGCTGGTAACGCCGCCCATGGCAGCGGCGCGGCTTTCGGTGCGAGCGTCCTGGTCGAGGGGGCTGTAAATGCCTGTGTGCATGTGGGCATCGGTGAGGCCCGGGAAGGCCAAAAAACCCTGGGCGTCAAAGACTTGCGCATCGTCGAAGATGGGTATGGAGGGTTCTACTTCTACGATTTTACCTTCGAGGATGCGGATGTCTTTTTGCTCGACTTCGGGTGTGTGGGGGCGAACGATGTGCGCATTTTTAATGATAAGATGAGTGCTTTCCTGTGCCATTTTATGCTTTGTTTTTCTTTCTTTGCTATCGGGTGAGTGACCAGTACCTGGTCTTGGTGTTGTCAGGTGTTAAGGCGTTTGAGTATTTCCTCGTTGTGCTCGCCGATGGCGGGTGGGTCAAGGCGTTTTTGTGCCCTTTGGTTGCCGTATAGCAGTGGCAAGTTAGGCAACGGAGCAGTGCGTCCGTCGGGTAGGCGCACCGCGAGCAGGTTCTGTCCCTGGCGTAGGTGAGGGTCGTCGAAGAGGTCTTCGGGCCGGGCGATGGGGGCGAAAGGAATACCGGCTGCTTCGCATTTTTCAATGACCTGGGCCTTGGTAAAGCAGGCGAACCGCTCGCGCAGCGCTGGCTGAAACCACTCACGTTCGGCGATACGCTGGTTATTGGTAGCTAAGCGAGGGTCGTTGAGCCAGTCCATCCAGCCAAAAGCCTGGCAGAGCTTTTCCCAGTGTTTTTCGCTAATGACACCGACGAAGACGCGCTCGTTGTCGGCCGTTTCGAAGATAGAGTAGATGCTCCAGGCGCTGACACGTGCAGGCATGGGAGGCACTGGCTCTTGGCTAATGGCGCCGTAAGCCATGTGCTGCCCCATGAGGAAGGCGGTGGTCTCAAACAGTGAAGCCTGTACGAACTTGCCCTGGCCGGTCTTGTGGCGTTCCAGCAGCGCTAACAAGATGCCAATAAGGCCAAACATGCCGCCGGTGATGTCCACAATAGAAGCACCTGCGCGCAGCGGGTCGCCAGGGCGGCCCGTCATGTAGGCCAGCCCACCCATCATTTGCACCACTTCGTCCATGGCGTGCCGCTTTTCGTAGGGGCCCGGCAGAAAGCCTTTAAGGGAGCAGTAAATAAGACGGACATTTCGGGCTGACAGGGCTTCGTAGCCCAGCCCTAAGCGCTCCATTGTGCCAGGGCCAAAGTTTTCTACCACTACATCGGCCTTTTGGGCCAGCCGCAAAAAGATGCTCTTGCCTTCCTCCGACTTCAGGTCAAGGGCCAGGCTTTTTTTATTGCGGTTAAAAAAGGTGAAATAGCCGGTACCAAAGCCTTTAAGGCGGCGCGTAGGGTCACCGTCGGGCGGTTCAATGTGGATTACATCGGCGCCCATGTCGGCCAGCAGAAGGCTAGTGGTAGGGCCCATGACAGCGTGGGTGCAATCCAGTACTAGGATATCGCTCAGAACATTCATAGCGGAGTATTTGTATGGTTTTTTAAGATGAGGGAACGAGGCGTTGACCCAGCAGACGTCCGAAGCTGAGAGCAGGTGTGAGGGCCATGCCGCTGCAAAAGGCGTTTCCGCTGGTAGCACCCAGTCCGATCATTTCACCGATGGCGTACAGACCGGGCAGTGGTTTTCCGGCGGTGTCGAGCACTTCAAAGTGAGTATTCACCCAAATGCCACCGAAAGTAACGAGCGAAGCGGCACGGATTTTCACAGCATAGAAAGGCGGTTGCTGAACGGCATTTTTCAGATAGGTGCGGCCAAACTTTTTATCCACGCCTTGTGCTACAGCCTGGTTGAAGACGGCTATCTCTTCGGCGACCGCTTCAGCAGGCAAGCCGCAGGCGTTGGCGAGGTCTTTTATGCTTTGCGCCGTGTGTACCCCTTCGCCCCGCCGGGCGCGATGCAGGAAACGTTCGCGCGACCAGCCAATGAGAAGTGGGCTTTCCGAACCATCGGGTGCGCGTTCCTCAAAGGCAGCCTGGTCAAAGACCGCCCAGAAGGTCCATCCGGGCTGTTGCATTACCCAGCGCTCGCGCATATCGGCATTGGGTTCGTCTTCGGGCATAAAGCGGCGCCCATGGGTGTTGAGGTAAATCTCGCGCGGCAGCCGATAGACGCTGGTAGCCACCATGGCCCAGGTGTCGTTGAAGTCTGTAAGGCCGCTGCGCGGTGGTGTTTCCAACCCGCCAACGCTGGGCAGATGACATTCGGCAAAGCGGAAGGCTGCGCCCTTGCGTTCCAGCAAGGCGATACCGTTGCCGTCAGCAGTAGGGTAAGCCGCGCTCACGAACGGCATACCAGGGTGTTTCTGTGCAAAAAAACGGTGCGAAGCACCATAGCCGCCCGTGGCAAAAACAATATGCTGCGCCCAAATCCGCTGCTCATAACCACCATTGATCGAGTCTATCACGACAGTATCGAAGCGTTTGCCTCGAGAGGCCACAACGTCTTTCGACTGCGTAGAAAAGAGAGCAGTCAAGCGGTTTTCTTTCACCAGAGTATTCCAGCGGCGCTGCAGCACTTCGAGTACAGACAGTCCCTTGCGCAGCCCATACACCGTTCGGGGCACGCGATAAGGCACATGACCGTAAATAATGCGCGGGCATTCCGATGCAAATTCAAAACCACCCTCTTCCAGCCAATCTATGGTTTTGGGAGCCTCCTCCGTAGCTAAACGGATGAGTTCGAAGTCGCCCGTATGGCCATTGATGTCTAAAATTTCCTGCAGGTGCTGTTGGGGCGAGTCCTCGATACCAGCCTGGCGCTGGCGGCGGCAGCCGGCGGCGCTCATATGGCCACCCGACCAGTGCAAAGCACCGCCAAGACGCTCGGAGCGCTCCACCACCAGCACTTTCAGCCCGCGTTGAGCCGCCTCAATGGCGCAGCTCATACCGGCTGCACCCGCTCCGATAACAACAACATCCCAGACTATGCCCATAGGTTTAAATTTTGCGGTGAAAGCAGGGCGGTTTTGAGGAGTCTGTAGCGTTCGCGGAGGTCGCCTTCACAGCGCACGAAGCGTACGTTCGGCGGCATCGGAAACGATGCCAATCGTTCCATATGCGGGCGCAAAATGCTGTGTTGCCAGATGACAAACGTAGCCGGCACGCGCAGGGCTTGCACATGTTCGGCTCGCTCATGCTCGAAAGCGGTCCGGTAGGCCGCATCGTAGTGCTCGCCGGCCAGTAGCGTGTCGCGCGCCATGGCCTGCACCTGTGCCAACGATACACCCGCCGGTAAAGGTGCGCCGTCGGGTACACTCGTCCACGGAAAACCAATGCGCGTTTTGTAACACATCGTCCACAAACGCAACAGATGACTACCATCGGCCTGAGGATTCAGGTCGGGGAAATACGTGCGGAACAATTCCGCACGTTCGGCATCGTCGAAATGGCAGGCATTTTCGCCCACTAATTGTTCAACTTTTTTAGGAAAAGCCAACGCAAAGGCGATGGCCAGCTGGCAACCTGTTGCCGTACCATACAGGCGCACGCGCTCCAGCCGCTTTTTTTTCAAAAAATCAAAGAGAAATGGCACGTAATCCGACATCTGCCGAGGCATCTGCTCCAACGGCGCCGACAGTCCATAACCTGGCAAGTCGGGTGCATACACTTCCAGGGCGTCTGCCAGGAAATGCCCTAATTGCTCCAAAAATGCGGATGAAAGCGGTGAGGGATGCAAAAGCACCACCGCGGGCTGCCCTGTAGAGCGCCCAAAATGGCGATAAAACACTTCGCCCGTTCTCAACTGAAGAAATCGCTTTTTCATACCCGTCCGCAACCGCCAAACTTGTTTGGCAAAAAATTCACTACACTTTCAATATCACCTTCCCAAAATTCGTCCCAGTGTAAAGCTTCATCAGTGCCGGATAAAAGTTTTCTATGCCTTCCACGAAGTCCGTCCGGGTGTGCATCTGGCCGTTTTTGAGCCATTGCGATAGTTGGGCTACAGCTTCGGGGTAGTGTTCCTGAAAGTCGAAGACGATGATGCCGCTGAGCGTACCGCGGGCAGTTACGATTTTCATGTAGTTGCGCGGCCCGCGCACGGCGGGTTCGTTGTATTGCGAAATGGCGCCGCAGATGACCACGCGGGCGCCTTGGGCCAGATGTGCCAGGCCTGCGTCGAGGGTATCGCCGCCGACGTTGTCGTAGAGGATGTCTATGCCGTTGGGGCACAGTTCACGGATGCGTGCTTCAACGTCCTCCGTTTTGTAATTGATGGCTCCGTCGAAGCCGCACTCTTCCAGAAGGTAGCGGCACTTCTCCTCGGAGCCTGTAGTGCCTACGGCGCGGCAGCCTTTAATTTTAGCAATTTGGCCCACTGTGGAGCCGATGATACCAGCGGCGCCAGAGATAAAGACTGTTTCGCCGGGCTGGGGTTTGCCGCGTTCCAGCAAGCCGAAGTAGGCCGTCATGCCGGGCATGCCCAGGATGCCGAGATGCCATTCCAGGGGGCCCCGCGAGAGGTCGAGGCGGGTCAGTTGATGTGCTGGCACGACCGCATAAGTTTGTGCCCCAAGAAGGCCGCTAACATAGTCGCCCGAGGTAATGGCCGAATGATGGCAAGACTGGACAACACGACCGGCAGCGAAGGCGCGCATGACTTCGCCCAAAGCTATGCCGCGGATATAAGTAGTGCCTTCATTCATCCAGCCGCGCATGGCAGGGTCGAGGGAAATCATCTCCACCTGCACGAGTGCTTCGCCCTTCGTAGGGGTGGGAACGGGCACTTCATCTAGCCGGAAGTTGTCGCATGTGGGCATGCCCATAGGGCGTGAGGCCAACAGGATGCGTTTGTTTTCAGCCATGTTGTGGGCGTTTGGGATGAGCAGAGGAAGTGGCAGGGCGGCGGCGTTTTGCCTTCTGGGGAGCTCCATAGCCGCCGCCTCCGGGTAGTTCCATGACGAGTGCTTCACCAGGCAGCAGGATGTCGTGTCCTTTGGGCGGTGTAAAACGCCGTTTACCCTGGGGGGTCAGCACGTAGAGCCGCCCTCGCCGCCCGGGTTTGCCGCCAAAGAGGCCATAGGCCTGGTGGCGGATTTTTTCCGTTACATTACTGATGTGGATAGGGTGCTGGCCGATATTTCGATAGGCGAAACGCTGGCCCGCACCACCGGGATATTGGCCAGCACCTCCACTGGCAGGGATAAGCCTCTTTTCCAGTACCAGCACTGTGGCATCGTTCTCGAATACTTCCACAGGTACGTTAGCTACATTCGTCGGGTAGCAGAGCGTAGGCTCGCCGGGTAGTCCTTTTCGCCCGCCGTAGCCGCCGGCCAGGAAGAGATACTCTACAAATTCGCGTCCGTCATTGTGGCGACCGCTGAGCACCATAACCCACACGGCCGCGCCGCAGTCTGCCTGCACGCGATCGGGTACGGCCTGGCTCAGCGCCAGCATGACAGGGGCATACAACAGGTTGCCCGTCACGTTACGCGCGCCTAACGGCGCGGGCTTTTGGGCATTGAGCAAACAGCCTTCGGGCGCCCACACGTGAATAGGTCGGAAACTACCTTCGTTGTTAGGTACCTCCGGACTGAAGACGCACTTGATGGGGTAGGCTGTGTAAGCGAATACATAATTTAATACTGCGTTTATGGCCAAAGGGTGTGCGGGTGAGGTGCCGGTATAGTCCACCCAGATTTCTTCGCCGCGGATAGTCAGGGTGCATTTAAGTTGCACAGGATGGTTCAGCCCATCACCATCGGCTTCGTATTCAGCGCAATAAGTGCCATCGGGTGCCTGCCGGATAGCGTCGCGCATGGCTTTTTCGGAGGCGGCGATGATGTGGGCACCGAGAGTGTCAATTTCCGTCAGGCCGTACTCGTCCATGAGGCGCAGAAGCGAGCGGATGCCCTGGTCGTTAGCAGCTACCTGAGCCAGAATGTCGCCCAGAGTTTGTTGCGGGGCGCGTACATTGGTTTCGATGAGGCGGAAGAGAGTTTCATTGCGCCGTCCGGCGTCGAACAATTTCATGGGTGGGATATAAAGCCCTTCTTCATAGAAATCTCGCGCGTTAGCTCCCCACAGGGTACCTCCAATGTCGGGGCTATGGGCAATGCAGCCAATGAAGCCGATGAGGCGGGGAAGACCTTCTGGAGTTTGTTCATAAAAAATAGGCGATACAATGCCAATATCGGGTTTGTGACCAGCGCATAGCCATGGGTCGTTGGTGATGACTACATCCCCTGGCTGCCATTGTTCTGGCGGAAAGTGGTCGCGTAGTAGGGCTTTGACTAAGAAGGGCAATACGCCGAGAAAGGATGGCACACTCACGGAGCTTTGAGCCAGCGATTGCCCTTGTGTATCCATGAGCACCGCAGCGAAGTCAGCGCTTTCGCGCGTTACAGAGGAGAATGCTGTTCGCTGCAAGGTCGTGCCGGCTTCGTCCACAATAGAGATGAGCCGCGACCACAGGATGGATAGGTCTATGGCATCGAAGGTGCGCGGCGTAGGCGATGTTACGGTGGGTGTAATAGTGGTCATGGTCGGGCAGATGGGCCGAGTGCTCTCGGCCGTTGTGAGTTACTTAAGCATTTGGTAAAGGACGACGAGGTGGCCGTCGTAGTCCACGAAGGCTTGTTCGATGAAAGCGAATTTGCCGTCGGCAGCGCGAGCCGTTTTGGGCTCGGTGGTTTCCAGACCCAGAGCTTTTACTTTTTGCATAGTGGTGGCAATGTTGGGCACACGGATGACCAGTGCGCTCATGAGCGGCTGGGCAGGCTTAGGCAAGGGTACGCCGGTTACTTCTGCCAAGGCTAATGTCCGCTCCTGAGTTTTGGTGTCGAGCGCAACGAAGCGGATTTTGGCTTCTTTGGGAATGCGAAAAACGGGATAGGAATAGGACTCGGCCGAAGACTCCGAGACGGGAGCGTTGAGGGTGAAGCCCAGGATATCGCGATAGATGTCCAGCGAGCGTTCGATGTCAGACACGACGAGAGTAGTTCTTTTGAAGAGTAAGGTGTTGTCGTCGTCGGCAGAATGAGGCGTTGCCGGGCGGCGTTCGGCCGTGCGGCAGGCTGATAGGGAGAGCGCTAACGCCATTACCAGGGCAAGGCGCCAGTCAGCATTTTTTGTATAATATAGCGGGTCAATCATGTTATCCGAGCATTTCAATGATGAGGTTGCCAAAGCCGTCGCGCCAGACGCCAGCGTTGGGGCCGACCACGGTAGTGCTTTCAAACTCTTCGATGATGCAGGGACCATTAAAGCGTTCGTCGGCGGGCATGGCATAACGGTCGAGCACGGGTACTTCGAGCCAGGTTTTGCCGAAGAAAGCCGGGCGGGAGCCCTTTTGGACTTGCTGGCTCACGGCGCCTTTCACTTGTTGGTGTAGCGATACCTGCGGCAATGGGCCACTGACGACGATACGCCAGGTAACGGACTCAATAGACATGTGGGGCAGGGTACGCCCATAGCGCAGACTATACTCCTGCTCGAAATTATGGGTAATGAGAGGCAGCGAGTTTTCTGAGAGCACACCAGCGGGCAGGGGAATGGTGATTTCATGGCCCTGCCCGGCATAGCGCATTTCAGCCATGCGCTGTACGTGCGCCTGCTCATCGGGTATGCCTGTATGCTTCAGGAAGGTGCGACCCTCACGCTCCATATCAGCCATTCGGTTGTTGATGACAGTCCAGTCCATGTGGTTGAGTCGGCAGACATGGCTGAAGATAGCCTCTGTGGCTACTGGACTAACTAAGAAGCCTAATGCGCTCAGGACGCCAGCGCCGCCCGGTACGATGAGACGCGAGAGGCCTAGCAGGCGCGCTACAGCAAAGGCGTGTACGGGGCCAGCGCCGCCGAAGGCCATCATGGTGAAGGAACGAGGGTCGAGGCCCTTTTCCAGAATGTGCACGCGCGCTGCGTTGGCCATGTTTTCGTTGACGATGCGATGGATACCCCATGCTGCTTCCTCTACGCGGATACCTAGTGGGCGGGCGATATGTTTTTCAATGGCCTTTTCGGCCAGATCGCGCCGCAGGGGCATGGTGCCGCCAAGAAAATAATGTTCATTGAGGAAGCCCAGTACCAGGTCAGCATCTGTGACGGTGGGCCATTGGCCGCCGCGGCCATAACAAGCAGGGCCAGGCTGGGAGGCGGCGCTATCGGGCCCTACCGTGAGGAGGCCCAGGGCGTCGAGCCGTGCGATGCTACCGCCTCCAGCACCGATTTCAATCATATCAATGACTGGAATACGTACAGGTAGGCCACTGCCCTTTTTAAAACGCCGCTCTCGGGCGGCCTCGAAATGATGCGTAATTTCAGGCTGGCCCTGGCGCACCATAGAGGCTTTGGCAGTGGTACCGCCCATGTCGAAGGCCAGTACTTGTGAAACATCATTGGCTGCTGCCATCAGCTGTCGTTGAAAGAAGGCGCCAGCCATCGTTCCGCCGGCCGGGCCGCTTTCCAACAGTTGAATGGGAAATTGCTGGGCGCCTTCTAGGGTGGTGAGGCGGCCAGCGGAGTTCATGATGTAGATTTCGCCCAGGAAGCCGCGTTCGACCAATGCCTTCCGAAGGCGGCACAAGTAGTCTTGCGTCAGCGGCTGCACATAGGCATTCATGGCTGTAGCCGAGGTGCGCTCATACTCGCGAATTTCAGGCAAGACTTCGGAGCTAAGCGAAACAGCCAGGTACGGGTATTTGCGGCGTAACAGGTCGCCAACGGCTTGTTCATGTTCCGGATTGGCGAAAGCATGCAAGAACGACACGGCTACGCTCTGCACGCCACGGCGCACCAAGCGGTCTGCGACCTGCTCCACTTCAGCCAAGTCCAGAGGAGTCAGAACGCGTCCGTCTTTGTCCATGCGTTGACGGAGACCTATGCGCAGCGAGCGCGGCACTAAGGGCTTGGGCATGGTCAGGAACAGGTCATAGATATCGTAGCGCATCTCGCGCCCGATTTCGAGCACATCTTCAAAGCCGGCAGTGGTCAGCAGGGCAGTGCGGGCGCCTTTGCGCTCGATGACGGCATTTGTTACCAGTGTAGTGCCATGCACAATGACACCGATGTGGCGCAGATGCACGCCACTGTCGCGCGAGATTTGCTCTACGCCATTGAGGATGCCCTGCAATGGGTCGGGGTAGGTCGTCAGCGTTTTGCCCAACACCATGCGACCGCTGCCTTCGTCCAGCAAGACGAGGTCGGTGAAGGTGCCGCCGATGTCAATGCCTAACTTCATAGGTAGTGTGGGCGGGGTTAGTGGTATTCTTCGCCTCCGCTGACGTTCATGGCTTCGCCCGTGATGTAGCTGGCCTGGTCAGAGGCCAGAAAGGCTACAGCATTGGCGATGTCTTCCACCATGCCGGTGCGGCCCAGCGGATTGCGGTCGCGGATGCCTTGCAGATAGGTGTCGTAATCGAGGCCGAATTTTTCGCTGAAGAACTGGTTTTGCCAGTGTCCCAGGCCAGTGGTGATGTGGTTAGGGCAAACAGCATTGACGCGAATCTTGTGTTTGCCTAGTTCGACAGCGTTGGAGCGCGTTAGGCCTACCAAGCCGTGTTTGGAAGCAGTGTAAGCCGCTGCATAGGGGAAGCCTGATTTGGCAGCCTGGCTAGCAATATTGATAATGACGCCGCCCGTACCCTGACGGACCATCTGCCGAGCAGCGTGTTTGGAGCATAAAAAGGCTCCCTTCAGGTTGACGTCGAGCACGGTGTTCCAGCTGCTTTCTTTGAATTCAGTGAATGGCTCCATCAAGTAGCCGACCCCGGCGTTGTTGACCAGGATGTCTACGGCGCCAAAAGATTCGACGGTGCGGGCAATCAGGTTTTCAACCTGTGCTTCGCTGCGCACGTCGCAGGCAATGGTGATGGCCTGGGCCCCTAACTCACGAACAGACTCGGCAATTTCCTCCATTTCGGTGGTGGTGCCAATGTGCTGCTCCGAAAACTCTTCGCCTTGTGGCATGCCTAAGTCTGTAATCACCACTCGGCATCCTTCGACAGCCAGGCGGAGCACAATGGCCTCACCGATGCCTTTGTGACGGCCGCTGCCGGTAACGATGGCTACTTTTCCTTGGAGGTTGTACATAGCTGCAATACGTTTGAATTGGGTTCAAGCAATTTGGTCAGCTACGATAAACGTAGGGTTGTCGGCGAATTCCTGAAACTGGGCAGCCACGCGTTGCATCGTCTCGGTAGCAATGTCGGCGAAGAGCCCCTCCAGATTGTTGACCTCGATGACCTCGCAGTACTGATAGGGAGCCGGTGTATCCGTACCTAAAAGGTTGCCGCATCGGAAGAGACGGAAGTCATCCACAGAGGCTAAGCGCTTAACGGTGGGCACATCTACCGTTTTGGCCCATTCTTCATACTGCTGTGCAGCGGTGTCTTTGTTCTTCAGGTTGAACAGGACGATGAGGGTAGGCATAGTCGTTGTTTGAGTATTGAGCAGGTGAAGGTTTTTGCCCTTAGTCATCGGGCTTTATGTTTTAGTTATGAAGGCGCGTGTGCCGGCGGTGATAAGGCCTTGTACCGAATTAAGGATGAAATGGACACTGCGTTGGGTGAGTTTTTGGGCCTGTTCGGCAGTAGCGGCAACGGTGCCGGCGATTTTGCCGGCGGCCAGAATTTTTTCAAAGACGCTTTCAATGACATTTTGCACTTCAGGATGAGCCGGGCTGTCGTAGAAGCCCATGGCTAAGGCCAGGTCGCGCGGGCCGACGATGAAGCCATCCACCCCCTCAATGGCGAGCATGCTATCCAGGTTTTCGACGGCCTGGGGGTCTTCGATTTGGGGAAGTACCAGCGTTTGTTCGTTAGCAAAACGCACATACTCGACTTGAGGCATTTTCATCATATAGTCAGCAGCTCGTACCGGGCCCAGGCCCCGCTGGCCTAAGGGTGGATATTTGACAGCGGCTACCAGGCGCTGCACGTCGTCGGCGGTAGAACAGCCGGGCATCATAATGCCCATGACGCCAGCATCGAGATACTGAAGCAACAGTTTTTCGTTCAGGTCACCCACGCGCGCTAGTGGCGTGCAGCCAACACCTTCCAGGGCGCGTACCATGTGTTGCACATCAGACGGGTCAGGGAAGCCATGTTCGGCGTCAATGACGTAAAAATGCAGCCCTGAGAGCCCTACGTACTCGCAAACAATAGGGTCGGTGGTGGGCGAAATAACGCCATAGCAAGGCTGGCGCTCAAGCAAGCGTTTTTTCAGCGCGTTTTCTTTCATGGACTCGATTAAAAAGTTAGTGTAAATCGCCGATAGTGCCTTCGGCAATGCGCTTTCGGATAAAATTCATCAGGCCCCCGGCTTGTGCCACTTCGATGACAAAAGGTGCTACCGGGATGGACTGGAAGGTGTTCCCATTGGTCAGGTTGCGAATGAGACCAGTTTCGGGATCCCATTCTAATTGGTCACCGGTCTGGCAATCTTTGACAATGTCTTTGCAGGTAATAAAAGGCAGGCCGTAATTGATAGCATTTCGGAATTGCAGGCGCGAGAAGCTATCGGCAAAGACGGCTCGAATGCCTGCCCCCATCAGGCCCGTAATGACGTGTTCGATACTTTTGCCCCCGCCGGCGAAATTATGGCCGGCCACAATAAAGGTATAGCCCTGGCTGGCAAAGCCATTTTCGCGGTTGAACTCTTCGGCTACACCGGCCATCACCCAGCGGGCATTTTCTTTTGGGTCAATAGGCGAGGTCCAGAACGGTTGCGTGATGATGTCGTAGGCCATCACATAGCTTGGAGCCACCCAGCATTTTCCAGTGATTTTCATGTTTGCACGGATTGGGTCTAGGAGGAGAGTTTGCGGGGGTCGGTGATTTTGCCGTAGAGCGCACTGGCCGCTACAACAGCCGGGCTGGTGAGGTATATTTCAGCCTTTTTGCTGCCCATGCGGCCCTGCATGTTGCGATTGCCGGCGCTCAGAATGACATCGCCATCGCCAGCTACGCCGGTGTGAATGCCGGCACAGGCAGCGCATGAAGGAGTGTCAATGGCTGCGCCGGCTTCTACCAGAATAGCCAGATAGCCTTTCTTCATCGCCTCCAGATAGACGGCCTGGCTGGCCGGCACGATGAGCATATTGACATCGGGATGGATGCGTCTTCCCTTGAGGATACGGGCCATGATTTCCAAATCTTCAACACGTCCATTCGTGCAAGTGCCTACAAAAGCTTTGTTAAATGGTGCCCCCTCCACTTCTTCCACCGGCACGACATCGTCCAATCGGTGCGGGCGCGCCACTACAGGGCCTACCTTGTTGAGGTCAATTTCATAGACCTGTTCGTACTGGGCATCAGGGTCGCTTTGTAAGGCGGTGTACTTCTCCTTCACGCGGCCGCGCAGGTATTTGCGGGTGATGCTGTCTGGGGCGATGATGCCATTTTTGGCGCCTAAATCCACGGTCATGTTACACAGGGTCATGCGCCCGGCCACACCTAATTGAGCGATAGCTTCACCAGTGTACTCAATAGCCTTATAGATGAGGTGGCCATTCCAATGCATCATGCCCATAACATACAGGCTCAAGTCTTTAGCCATCACGTAAGGATGCCACTGGCCGCGAACAACGAACTTAACACTTTCGGGTACGCGTAACCAACATTTCCCGGTGGCCATAGCTACAGCGGCATCCGTAACGCCCACGGCATTGCCCAGGGCTCCTACGGCGCCATAAGTGTTGGCGTGGCTGTCAGTACCGATACTGATGGCACCCGGCAGGACGTGTCCTTTTTCCACCATAATCTGATGGGCAATGCCCTGATTGCCCAAATCATAAAAATGGGTGATGTGGTGCTCACGCACGATGCGTCGCCACTCATTGAGCATGGTAGCGAATTTTTCGTTGGGCGGCGGAACAAGGTGGTCCGAAACGCAGATGACGCGGTCGCGGTCAAACACATCCTGAACGCCCAGTTCATGTAGCTTGGCGAAGGTTTGGGCGCCTAAGTAGTCCATCGTCATGACGGTGTGGACGTTTACCCAGACCAGCTCTCCGGGTACGACACGCTTTCTGCCGCTATTGCGGGCAATGATTTTTTCGGTGATGGTCATTCCAGGCATGGCCGAGCGCTTGTTTTGATGTGCAAGCAGGATAGACTGATTACGGTGTCTTAATGGTCACTTCTCGAAGGTCCACTGGTGCGCAACTCGGGCAGGCGCTCCCAAAATTTCGGGTCTATTTCTTCTTGAGTAGCGACGCGCCGTTCTTCAATCATGGTGATACCCTGAAATTCATCGCCCTCAGACCAACGCCAGTTGCGGATGCGGTGGGTGCCGTCGCCAATGAGGTCAATCATTTCAAAGAGTTTGGAGGCGGGCCGGTTCAGATACGTCCAGATGAGACAAACGGAGTCGCGAGTCTCCCAAGCGTGTCCTTTAATGCGTGGAGTGTCGAAGATGAGCAGGTCCTCATCGTTGAACTGGCAAATGCCAAAGTCGTGGCATTCGGCGTGCCCATCGTCCCAGAAGTACTGATTGACCTGGTGGTACTTGTTGCCGTCGAAGAGCCGAATAGTGAGCCGGCTTTTCCAGCGGTCTGTCATTTTGCCCTGAGCATCAATGCGAATGTAGGTGCCTTCCCAGATGCCCGTGTGCTTCGGAAAAAGTCTTAATGGCATGGTATAAAAATTTTTTCGAGGCAAAGATACAATTAACTCAGTTAATCAAAATACCTTCGCAAAAAAAATACGGAAGTCTGTTTGCATCCAAATTTATTTGCCATGATGCGATATTTTTGGGCTGTATTTAGAATTATATTTCAGAAACAAGTACACTTTTTTAAACAAAAAAACGTACAGCTATGGCCAACTCCACCCTTATTCAACGCATGTTCCTGCTGTGCGCCTTGCTGCTGTTTAGCGGACTGTTGAGCGCACAAATTACCGTGAATGGCTCGGTCGTTTCAGCATTGGATGGTATGCCTCTGCCAGGCGCGAGCATTCAGGAAAAAGGCACTCGAAACGGTACCATTGCCGACGCTCGAGGCGAGTTTTCGCTGACGGTGAGCGGCAGTGGTGCCGTGTTGGTAGTTTCGTACACGGGTTTCATTCGCCAGGAAGTAGCGGTTAATGTGGGCAGTCCGATGCGGATTGCGCTGGAAGAAGACCTTAGTTCGTTGTCGGATGTAGTGGTTTCGACCACGCGCGTGCCAGTTCGGAAGATTGAAACGATTACAGCGATTACGACGTTGGGGCCCCGCCAGTTGGAGGCTTCGCGGCCGGAGGGTGTGGCGGAGGCGGTATTTGGTACACCAGGCATGTACTCATCGTTTGCCCAGGGGCGCTTCCGCGGAGGTATTTTCACACGGGGTTTTCCGGACGGCACGGGTAATGGCTTGGTTTACACCGGCATCATGATTGATGGTTTGCCGGCGCTGGCCTCTACTTCGCGCCCGCCGGATTTTGCCTTTGGCATGGACCCGAATGTGGAGCGCATCGAAATTGTGCGCGGCAATGCTGCCACCCTCTTTGGGCGCGCTGCTGCTGCCGGTGTGGTCAACATCATCACGCGCACAGGCGGTACCAAACTGAGCGGAACGGTGCGCCAAACATTCTACAACGACAACACACCAGCCCAACGGGGCACCGACTTCAAAACCGAGATCAACCTGAATGGCCCAATAGGCAAAGCGAAAAACCTACGCTTCAATGTTGGAGGCTTCTACCTGAAAGACAATGGCTTCCGTGACCTGGGTGCTCCCGACAAAGGCTATCAGGTACGGGCCAACTTCGACTACTTCCTGCCCAAGCGTTTAGGACGCATCCGCGTGTATGGACAAAGGATGGATATCACCATACAAAACAACATTGATATCCCCTTCCGCGTCAGCGACCACCTGCCCAAAGACGGCTGGAAGATCACGGACTCGTATTATCACCAGGCGCTGGACACTATTAGTTATACGGTAACGAACAAGCAAGCACAACCTGAAAAGCGCAGTATCCGAAAATCGCACGAAGAAGGCAACTACGCTCGCGGTGGCAATGCCGGTGTAGAAGTTAACTTGGAGTTTGGCGGCGGCTGGGCTATTACCAACCACCTGCGCTATCAGAACTACGACCATGGCACCAAATTTAACCTAGGTGTCTCGACGACGTATCGCGACGTACCATTTGGCCAGACGCGCGTGCTGGTGGATGGCGACGGCAACGACACGGAGCTGATGAACGAGCTGCGCATCACCAAGACCTTAGAGAGCGACCGAATGCGCCATCGGCTGACTTTAGGCGGCTTTTACACCGATGGTTTCTATACGCCTACGACGTACACCTTAGCCGGCTGGAGCAATGCTGATAGAAGCAACCTGACTTTCCGGCGCTTCGGTCCTTCGCCTACACTGCCAGCGCCCTCTACAGGTAGCCAGGCGCGCATTGACGAATACGATGTAACTGTGCTGGCCGCCTTCTTCGGCGATGAAATGAAGTTCGGTGAGCGTCTGACTGTCAACGCCGGCGTCCGCTATGATCAGATTGACATGAACATCAAGGGTTTCTACACCACTAACCCGCCCACACAGAATATTAATCGCGACGAAAAACACGCCGACTGGAGCGCTTCGCTGGGCGCTAATTACCTGCTCTCGGGCCGCTCGGCCGTCTATGGCAGCATAGTGCGCGCCTATCGCATGCCCGACTATGATGCCTATTCGCCGGCCCGCTCCAACTCGCTAACGACCAACCCGCGCATCGATAAAAACGAGATTATCTACAACTTCGAAGCTGGCTACCGCACAGGCATCGGCGACCTCAGCGCCGATATCGCGCTCTTCCACACACGCATCAACAACCGCCTGGCTACCATATACGAGGGTGCCATAGCCACAGTGCGACCACTCGGCACCAACCAAATTATTGGCACCGAACTCAGCCTCACCTATGCGCCGCGCGCCATAAGAGGAGTGCTCTTTCAGGCTTCTTATACTTATCAAAAAGGAACGTTCGTGGATTTTAAAATACCCGTCGCGCTTAACCCTGCTACCAGAAAGCCCAACCTGAACGTGGACGGTCCGCTTTATGGCAACAAGGTGAACTTGGAAGGTATTCAGAACGATACGGTGGGAATCTATTCCATTGACTTGAGAGGCAAACAACTACCGACGGTACCAGCTCACATTTTCAACTTTACGGCTAATTACGATCACAAGTTCTTCAACGTCAGCCTCAATGGCACCTGGAACGGCAACACTTACGCCGATGCCACTAACGTGTTCCGGATGGAAGATTTCATCTTGGTAAACGCTGGCGTAATGTTCAAACTGCCCATCAAGGGCGCAGGCTCTTTCCGCGTGGGTGTATTAGGCAAAAACCTGCTCAATCGCCAGGAGGCTCTTCGCGCACTCTACCTGTTAGACAACGACAATGCCCTGGTGCTGCGCCAGCGCGTAGATGCCGGTATTGTAGATCCGAACAACACTTTCTTCACGGGTATACCTGCTCAACCACGTCGCTTCCTGCTCAACCTGGAATATCGTTTCTGAGACATTCCAATAGCTGTCGGCAAGGGAAAGCCCTTGCCGACACTTTCTCTTTAAAGTGAAAAACTCACCTCTCTGCCATGCATATCAGAGTGCTCCCTTTTCTTCTGCTGCTCCTCTCGGCCATTGCCTGCGATAGCACCCGGAAAGCCACCACTGCGAGCGCTGCGAAGGCTGCAATGCTCGACCTGTCAAAACCTGAGGATAACCTGACGGCTTTCGTTAAGGTGCGCGGCTCTACCAAGGAGGACGAAGAAATCTTCTTCTATGCTGCCGGAACTATTTACTCCTTCATCCCGGGCGAGCGCGATGTGTCGCTCATGGGCTTCGAGATGTATAATGTAGGAAAGATGAAAAAAGCAGAGGGCGGCTACCATTTGCTGACGCGCGAAGTGGGCTTCTACAAAGATCTCAAAACTGGCCAGATCTTAGAAAAATGGTACAATCCCTGGACAAAGGATACTTGCGAGGTCATTCAGGTGTGGAACGACCCGGTGAACCAGAAATTTATGCTTAAGTCGGACCGAGGCCCTTGGGGCGTCCCATTCCAGGAGCACGAAGACCGCATCGCCATGTACTCCGATATTTTCTTACACTATCCGTCACCGCTTAAGGTGTCTGAGTTTCCCGAAAACTCAGCTTCCGACATGTATGAGGCGGCAGAGCTGTTTCAGTTTTTCTTTTCTAAAAAAGACCTGAATAACCCTGCCCTAACAAGCATACCTGTGGAGGTGTCCTGGACGCGCATAGGGCCATATTTGCCCTGGATGCGCATGGGCCAACGGCCGGGCAACTTAGTATATCAGTGTCGGGGCTACAAGGTCACAGGCCCAAAGGCCTGGGAAAAACTTCCTAAACAGATGCGTGATTATGTGATGCAGCATCACCCTGAATTTGCGCATGCGCCCGATACTTTTGAGACGCCCAACGAAACCAGTTGGACTTACTTCAAAAAACTCAAGAGCAAAAAGCAATGAACCGAACGCCAAAGGCGATGCATCACCTCTTTTCCGGTGCCGTGCTGTTGGCCTTTAGCCTTTCGGCGTTGCAGGCGCAACAGCTGCCGCCCGACGACCCTCGTTGGATGGAGCAAGATTGGCTCGCCCCGCGCTCAAAGCCTGAAGAGGCGCTCACACTTCGACTGGCCGAAATATCGCTGTCCACCAATCATTTGGACAGCATTCGCCTGTTCTACGTGCAGGGCATGGGCATGACACTAGAAGGCCCTTTGAAAATCGGACGTAAAACTCGCCACACGTTGCGCCAGCTGTGGGGCATACCCGATACTCTGACATGGCGCCAATATCGCCTGCATCGCCCTGAAATCACCGGCGAAGTCGAAATCCGCCTGCTGGTCTTTGACCAGCTCGTGCCAGCCATTCACGCCGGCTATGACCCTCTGGAATTAGGGCCGCTTTCTATCGGATTTCCGAACTTAGACCAGGTGAAACTGGATAGCCATATCCGCGCCCTGGGCTTCTCGGCGTTGGCCCGTTTAGAGGCCAGCCAGATTAAACGCCCCGATGGGCGCCCGTACACTATTTACGAAACCATATTCAATGCTCCAGACTTTACGCACTGCGTGGGCATCACTCGTGGCGATGGTATGCGTCAGATGGCACCTGTGGACTCCACTACCGGCCACGGCGGCCCAGGATACTCGGCACAGGTGGTGCACCGCTCTGATGAGGTCCTGACCTTCTATACTGATGTGTTGGGTCTGGAGCTGCGCTCCGACCGGCAATGGCGCTCCTCTTCTGGCTCCGCCTTGGGCATTCCTGAGGGCATTGCTTTCCGGTTCGCTATCGTCTATCCGCAAGGTGCCCGCACCGGGCAATTGCTGTTTCTGGACTTCGACGACGCGCACGAGAAACCCTCCGCACATCCGCCCCGTCTCCCTCATCGCGGCATTGGCATGTGGACGTTCGAGACGCGCAACATCGCTGAAATAGAACGGCGTGCAAAAGCAGCCAAGACCTCCGTCTTGCACCCTCGTGTGCGGCTCCGCCACCCCACCTTCGGCCTTGTTGAGGCAATGACATTGCTTGCGCCCGAGGGTTTTCCCGTAGAAATTTTTCAAAAAATTGCCCGATGACGACACCCGAAGTTATTCTGGAAGAGCAAGGTCTGCGCGATGGCCTGCAAACACTCCAAACGCTCATTCCTACCCACAAGAAGCTGGAATGGATAGACCGCTTGGGAGCGGCTGGTGTGCGGCGCATTCAGGTAGCGTCGTTTGTGCATCCGCGTTTGGTCCCTCAAATGGCGGATGCAGAGGCCATTTTTCAGCGATTGAGAAAACGCGGAGGGGTAGTGTATTCAGCTTTAGTACTCAATCAGAAAGGTGTGGAGCGCGCCATTGCGGCCGGAGTGGAGCACTTAGCCATCTCCATCTCGGCCAGCGACACTCATAGCCAGAAAAATACACGCATGACACTGGAAGAGGCTAAGGCCGACTTTCGCCAGAACGTCCGGCTGGCGCGTGCACACGGCATTCGGATACGCGCAGGCATCCAGTGCGCCTTCGGCTGCCGCTACGAGGGCATCATTCCAGACGAGCGCGTGCTCGATCTCATCAAACATCACCTGAATGCAGGCGCTGATGAAATTGCCTTGGCCGACTCTACTGGCATGGCCCATCCGGTGCAAGTGCGCCGACTGGTATCGCACGCGCTGGAACTGTGCGGCGCTGTACCGCTAGCTCTACACCTGCATAACACTGAAAACAAGGGGTTGGCCAACCTCTTTGCTGCCTATGAAGTGGGAGTGCGCCAATTCGACACCGCTTTTGGCGGGCTGGGCGGCTGTCCCTTCATCCCGGGCGCTACGGGCAATATTGCTACGGAAGACACCGTGCACTTCTTCCGCCAGATGGACGTAGAGACGGGCATTGACCTCGAGCAGGTGGCGACTATCAGTCGCGAAGTGGAAGCCATGACGAATGCCCACCTTTCGGGCGCTTTATACAAACTACCCGCTCGTATGCGTGTCTCATGAAGCAGCATGGTTACATCTTAGGTATCGTTGCAGCCTCTTTGGGCTTTTTTGTGGATCTGTACGACATCATCATCGTCAGCGTAGTACGCCGGAGCAGCCTGCTAGATGTGGGTGTGCCTGAAGGCGAGCTCTTATCCAAAGGCGTGCTGTTGCTCAATGCGCAAATGCTGGGCATGCTCATCGGCGGATTTGTTTGGGGCATTTTAGGCGACAAACGCGGGCGGTTATCAGTGCTGTTTGGTTCTATTTTTTTATACTCCGTAACTACCCTATCCACAGCGTATGCGCCGAATTACCCGGTGTTTCTGATGTTGCGCTTCCTGGCTGGCATTGGCCTGGCCGGTGAATTGGGAGCCGGTATTACGCTGGTCAGCGAGCAGATGCCACAGCAAAAGCGAGGGCTTGGACCGGCCATCATTGGCTCGTGCGGGATGCTGGGTGCTTTAGTAGGCGCG
>FQKF010000801.1_pt1 | contig 34378 bp, 22 predicted proteins | sample 1504521 | NCBI WGS metagenome assembly FQKF01 (sample SAMEA4475357, study PRJEB15587) | soil metagenome | biome: Soil; feature: Field | place: India | collected 2015-03-11 | depth 0 m
CTGCTAATCATTACAGCCACCGATGAGGTCGGCAATACCACTACGGACACTATTGCTGTCACGGTGCGCGACACGTTGCCGCCCAAACTCACCTGCCCCAACAGCATCGTTCGTTGCTTCGGCGATAACGTTGTGCAGTACCCGGCGCCCGTAGCCGTGGATAACTGTCTGGGCATTGGCGGTTCGTTTGACCTGGTAGAGGGCTTGCCCAGCGGCGCCACATTCCCCGTCGGCACTACACCCGTAACTTATAGCTACACCGATGCCGGCGGCAACGTGGGCACCTGTACCTTCGAGGTTACCGTGCTAACGCCACTGGTTGTAAAACTGGATACCATTCTGCCCGACAAAGGCGGCCTCGGTCTTGGCGGCGTGCGCATCAGCGTCAGCGGCAGCCTCTCGCCCTACACCTTCGAATGGTTGCGCAACGGTCAGCCCTTCCCGGCTGCTACCCAAAACTTAGACAGTGTGAACAGCGGTGCTTATACGGTTATTGTTACCGATGAACTGGGGTGCACCACTACGGCAGGGCCTTTCGTGGTGGATAGCCTCTCTAGCACCAAAGCGCAGCCTGAATGGGCCAACGGCTTGCTCATTATGCCAAACCCAACATCGGGCATGTTGACCGTGCTGTTCCCTGAGCCGCTAAGTACCGACGTCCATCTGACGGTCTTCGACCTGACAGGCCGATTGGTCTTCCGGCAGGCCATTGAGGCACCGCATCGGTTCTCTGTGGACCTCTCCGACCTGGCTGACGGCCTCTACACCATCCTACTGCGTGTACACGACCAGACACTGGCACGCAAAATTGTCGTAGCTAAAAGGTATTAAGGCGCTTCCACAGCCTGACACCGACATTGTTTTAGGGCAATCACACCTGCACTCGGGTTGAAAATCGCTGCCGGGTAGGGTGTGGTTGCCCTGCTTTTATTGGGTGTCGGCTGTGAAGAAGAGTGAAATTGGTTTGCTTTTGCACAATTAACAACATTCTCCTCTACGCTGCTTCTTTATAGACAGCCAGAATACGCTTCCTACGGAGTTTTCTTCGAGGTAGTGCAAAGAGTGCGGCAGATGCTGCGCGTTCTGTCTGATGGTGGAGTGCAGAGCCATCATGTCTTCGGCTGCACTATTTTCCTGCGCCGTTGTTAGGGAAGCGGCGTTTTTTTACGCCTATAAACATCGCCTCTATGCTTGTTTCTGCTATCGCTGCTGTTGCCCGCAACGGTGTCATCGGGTGCAATAATGAAATTCCTTGGTACTTGCCTGCCGACCTGGTGTATTTTAAGCGCACGACCTTGGGGCATTGTGTCCTTATGGGGCGCAATAGTTTTCGGAGTATTGGCCGTCCGCTACCCAAGCGCACGAACATTGTCATCACGCGCGACCCTTTTTTTACTGCGGAGGGCGTGTTGGTGGCGCATTCCATCGAAGAGGCGCTGGGCATGGCCTCTGATACGGGTGAAACGGAAGCCTTCATCATCGGCGGCGGCGATATCTACCGCGAGAGCATAGACTTGTGGGACCGCCTGTACCTGACGGAAGTGGATGTTGAGCCGAAAGGAGATGTCTTTTTTCCCGAAATTGACCCAGCCGAATGGCACGAGATCTGGCGCGAAGCGCATGAGCCTGACGAAAAGAATCCGTATTGCTATACGTTTCGTTTGCTGGAGCGAATTGGGGAGGAAGAGCGCTGAGGTTTTCTTCAGTCGCTTGCGTGTGCTTCCATGATACAGAAGGTATTTAGCCGCGTTTTCGGGCGTTGAAGGCCACAGCGTTGACACGAAAGAAGGGCCTGCGACACTCCTTCTCATGCACAAAATTTTCGGTCATCGTCCGCCGACATCTCGATACAAAGACAATGAAAACAAATGAGTTTTCCTCCTTTCGGCAACTCCTGAGCGAAGTCCATCTGAAAGCATTTGGCGAGCCTCTCTCCCCGTTAACCCATGGCAAGGCTCACGCCTTGAGCTGGCTCATTGAAGAGGCCACAGGCCAGGTATTGAGTTACAAAACACTCTTGAACTACACCAGAGCTGCACTGGGCGAGCCTAGGGCGCGTGTGAACCCGAATACCAGCACGCTGGCCATACTGGTGCGCTACCTGCGCGATAAGATGCCGGACAACGACGTAATCGCCTGGAACGATTATTGCCGCACCGTCGCCCAATAATCGGGTGCGGCTTCGTGCAGGCTTGCGTCGTCGAAGCCGGGCGTGTTGAGGCGTTTCGAGACGCGGTAATGAGTGAGGCAGCCCACAGGTGCTGTCTTCAGCAAGCGCTGTAGGTCTTGGGGCGGCAGATTGTTAGAAAGCCACGTCTGACATTCTGCCTCGCCGAGCAGGAGTGCGGGCATGCGGTCGTGCAGACTGTGCAGGTCGGCACTGGCCGGCACGGTAAGGATGGAGAAGGAGCGGTGTGCGCCCTCCAGCCCGCGCCATTCTTCCCAGATGCCGCCCATAAGCAGCAGTGAGCCATCGGCGGGCAGAATGCGATAAGGAAGGCGCCGCCCGCCGGGCTGGTGTCGCCATTCATAGAAGCCGTCGGCGGGCACTAAGCAACGCCGCTGGTGAATGGCATCCCGAAAAGCAGGCTTTTCCCAGACAGTCTCGGCGCGGGCGTTGATGGTGCGTCCCGATGGGCGAAAAGCTTCAGCCCAGGCAGGCACTAACCCCCAGTGCATGGCCTGTAAGGTCTTGGGCGCATCCAAGGCGATGACCCACGCACGCTCGGTCGGCGCGATATGGTAGGAGAAAGAAATATCGGCAGGCAAGGCAACACCTCGAAGTTGCGTTTCGAGTGGCCGCGCCGTGGGTACAAAGGAATAGCGTATACACATACAGTAGCAGCTGTAGATAAAATGCGAAGCATATGAACGATGCCAGCAAGTCGGTAAAGATGACTTATTTTTGCAGTCTTCTTTTTTGGAAAACATCTTCCTGCTCATGAAATACTGGCTTTGCTGTCTATTGATGATGGTTTTTGCGCTAAGTGCGGGGCTGTCGGTGTTTGCTCAACCCGCCTGGACGCCCATTCGGGAAGAACAAATCTCGTTCGATCCAGCAAACCGCTTGATTATCCCCAAAGTCTATCGGCTTTATCGGCTTGACTTCGAACAAATGCAAGCCCATCTGCAGGCCGCACCTTCCGAGCAGGATTACGTAGACGGCGCCCCGGGGCTTTCCTTGAGTATGCCCTTAGCCAATGGCGAGCTGGTGCGCTTCGAGGTTTGGGAAGCGCCAGTCATGCACCCGGATCTGGGAGCAGCCTTTCCCGGTATTCGCTCCTTTGCGGGCAAAAGCATGTCGCACAAAGGGCTTACGGCCCGCTTTGATGTAACGCCAGCAGGTTTCCATGCCATGATTTTTAATCCTGGCGGTAGCACCGTCTTTATTGACCCCTTCGCGCGCAGCAACACGCGCGACTACCTGTGCTATTTCCGAAAGGATTTTGTCAAAAAAGACGGCTTCCGTTGGGAATGCCACGTGGCCGATGAGGCCGTGGTCATCGAATTACCCTACGGCATTAAGCCACGCGCCGGCGACTGCGGTAATCGACGCGAGTATCGCTTAGCGCTGGCCTGCACGGGCGAATACGCCAATTACCACGGCGCCTACGGTTCGAACAAGGCGCCCGCATTAGCTGCCATGGTAACTACCATGACCCGCGTCAACGGCGTTTTTGAGCGCGATTGCGGTCTGCGTATGGTCATTATTCCCAATAACACAGCCATTATTTTCACGGACCCAGCCAGTGACCCGTACACGAATAATAACGGTAGTACCATGCTCAATCAGAATCAGGCTACCTGCGACACCATCATCGGCACGGCCAACTACGACATCGGGCATGTATTCAGCACCGGTGGCGGTGGTGTGGCTGTGCTCAATAGCCCTTGTGATGATGCCAACAAGGCTAAAGGCGTTACAGGCTCGTCTAATCCAGTGGGAGACCCCTTCGATATTGACTATGTAGCACACGAGATAGGTCACCAGTATGGCGCCCAGCATACGCAATACAACAACTGCAACCGTTCTAATGCATCGGCGATGGAACCAGGAAGCGCTTCCACCATTATGGGCTATGCGGGCATTTGTGCACCAGATGTTCAGAACAACAGCGATGATTACTTCCACGCGCGTAGCCTGCAACAGATAGGGGCCTTTGTAACCAGCAACAGCGGTGGCAACGCCTGCGCAACACCTGTGGCTACGGGAAACTCGGCTCCCGTGCTGACAGCGCTGTCCAACTATTCCGTGCCACGCTCTACACCATTGGTCTTGAGCGGCTCAGCTACCGACCCCAACAACGACCCGTTAACCTATTGTTGGGAGCAGATGAATGCCTATGCCTCTCCGCCTCAGCCTATGCCGCCGCAGTCCACCAACACTTCCGGGCCGGTCTTCCGTTCGTTGCAGCCCGTGGGCCACGGCAGCCGGTATCTGCCCAACTTTCCCGCAGTGTTGGCCAATACGACGCCAACGTGGGAGGTGTTGCCCTCGGTATCGCGTTCGATGAGCTTTCGCCTGACCGTGCGCGACAACAACCCCTTGGGCGGCTGCACCTCAGAGAGCAACATGACAGTGAGCACTATTGGCAGTGCCGGACCATTCCAGGTAACCTCACCCAACGGCGGCGAGAGCTATCCCAGCAACTCCATGCAAACCATCACCTGGAATGTGGCTAACACCACAGCCTCTCCCATCAGTTGCGCCAACGTCGAGATACTCATCTCCACCGACGGTGGCAATACCTTCACCACGCTGGTGGCCAGCACGCCCAACGACGGCTCGGAAAATGTCGTGCTCGGTGTACCACCTACTACACAGGCGCGCATCCTGATACGCGGCATCGGCAACATCTTTTACGACGTCTCCAACAGCAATTTCACGATTACCGCCCCGCTGCCTGTGGAGCTCACGGCCTTCACCGCCCAGCGCATACCCACAGGCGTGCAGCTGCGCTGGACGACGGCCACGGAGCGCAACAACGCGGGCTTCCGCATCGAGCGGAGCACGGATGAAGCCACAGCATTTGCCCCCATCGGCTGGGTGGACGGGCGCGGCTATGCCTCGGAGCCGCATATCTATTATTTTACAGACACCGACCTGCCGCATAGCGAGCGCCTCTACTATCGCCTCCGGCAGATAGACCGCAGCGGCGAGGAGCATCTGTCGCCCATTCAGTTGGTCAACAACACGGAAAGAGCAACACACGCGCTGACATTATGGCCAAATCCGGCCTCCGACCGAGTCCATTTTCAATGGCCGGCAACAGCTGGAGTAAACGAAGAGACCCTTCAGGTGTTTATAACAAATGCCATAGGGGAGCTGGTTCGGCAAACCACCAGGACAGATGCCTTCGGGGGAATAGCGTTGAGCGGCCTTGCTGACGGGATGTATTATCTCCATGTGGCGTCGAGTCGTCAGGTATGGCAGGGATGTTTCTTCCATAAAAATCCGTAATGGAATATGATGCGAGCGAAGCCTATAGTGCAAGTGTTGGGCGCTGTGCTAAATGCCGGCGTTCGTATAGCGCCGCAAACGACGGCGCAGGCGGCGTTTCACTTGTTTGGTTTACCGCGTCCGCGCAAGGTTAAGCCTCAGGAACAGTCTTTCTTGGAGACAGCCCGACGGGAGTATCTGCCTATTGGTGAGCAGCGCATCGCTGTGTACCGGTGGGGCGAAGCGGAGCGCCCAGTGGCGCTTTTGGCGCACGGGTGGGAGAGCCATGCCGGCCGTTGGCGCAAGGTTGGGCCAGGCTTGTTGGCGGCGGGTTACCGCGTTGTTGCGTTGGATGCGCCGGCGCATGGGCGTTCGTCGGGCTGGCATTTTAACATGATCCGCTACGCCGATGTGTTGCGCGCGCTGTTGGAACGAGAAGGACCTGTTCAGCTGATGATTGGCCATTCCGTAGGCGGAGCATCTAGTATTTGGGCGATGGGGACGGTTGCGCCGGCATTTCGCCCGCGGCGGGCAGTCATTATGGCCTCTTTCGCCTCGCTGGCGCATGTGATGGAAAACGGGCGTCGCCTCATCGGCGCCGAACCGGCGCTGATATCGGCCATGGATGACTTTATTGTGCGCCTGTCGGGGCGTCGTATTGCGGAGTACAACTTGACGGCGGTCGTGCGCGATTTGGGCGATGTCGAGGCCTTGCTGCTGCACGACCGACATGACCGCGTAACGCATTTCAGTGAAAGCGAATGCCTGTTTGCAGCCTGGCCGGGAGCGCGTCTGACGGCCACGGAAGGGTTGGGCCATGGGCTAACGGCCCCGCAGGCGGTGAACATCGTGCTGGATTTTGCCCGCCAGGGCCTACCGGCCTGATTGCAGGGCGCGCTGCATATCGGCTTCTGCCTGTTGCAGTTGCCCTAAGGCCCGGTAAATGTTGGCCCGTGTTCGGTAGGCAATGGTGTAGTTCGGATTGAGTTGCAGCGCCCGGTTGACGTCGGCTAGGGCCTTCTCGTATTGGCCCAGCATCATGTAGGCCGCGGCACGGTTATTCCACGCCGTTGGGATGCCTTCATTCACATTAAGCACGTCCGTGTAGTCGGAGATGGCCTCCTCGTAGCGCTTCAGGTTGGCCAGCACCAAAGCCCGGTTGAGGTGAGCGTCTATGAGGTTAGGGCTGAGTTCGAGGGCTTTTGCAAAGTCCTGGAGAGCTTGTTCGGGGTTGCCCGTCTGATTTTCGGCCAACCCCTTGTACAGGTAGGTTTCCGGGTTGCGGGGCTCCAATTCGAGGCTGCGCTTCAAGTCGGGCAGAGCCAGTTCGGGCTTTTTTAGGATGAAGTAGCACTTGCCGCGGTTGAGGAAGAGGCGCGGCGTAACGATGCCGGCTTCGATGGCTTTATCGAAATCGGCCAGGGCTTCTTCGTAGCGCTCTAGCATGAGGTAGGCCTGCCCGCGTCCGTTGTAGGACTCCACGTAGGTAGGGTCGAGCCGCAGGGCTTCGGTGTAGTGCTTGATGGAGTTTTCGTACTCGTGGTTGAGCAGCTCGCCATAGGCCAGATTGCACTGGCATAGCGGAGATTGAGGCTGCTTTTCGATACAGTCGCGGAAAACAGAAATCTCGTTTTTCCAGACCAGACTGCGCTGATGGGCCAGATAGCCATAGAAAGCCGCCAGTGCACCCAGCAAAGCCCAACGGATACCAGGGCTTAGGTGCTGCGTCAACCATACCAACAGCAGAAAGAGGCCTACCGATGAAATGTACACATAGCGGTCGGAGCGCATCTCGAACGTGCCTACCGTAACGTAGGGCAGCATGACGACCAACGGCAACAGGTACCACAAAGCGCTCAACCCGACAATGCGCTGTTTTTGAGCAAAACGCCAGACTAACCACGCCAGAGCGGCCACAACGAGAGGCGCCGCGTAATAGTCCCAAGACCATGCGCCGCCGGTCTTTTCCATGGGGTAGTAAATGCTCAACTGCAGCGGAGCCAGCAGCTGCACCGGGTAAAACAGCAGCGAATGGCACACCATTAAAAAGCGGTCGAGCAGGTTGTGCGTCTCGGACGCCACCACCAGCTGGTGTCCTTCGGCTTCGCGGGTGAAAAGGGTGTAAAGGCCAAAAACGAGGCTGATGGCGAAAAAAGGTATCTTATTCCACACGTTGGCCCAGCGCCATTTACCCTGCTGATACCAGTCTAAAGCCAGCAACAGGAGCGGCAGCGTAACAGCAGCTGACTTGGCCAATACGGATAGCCCAAAAGCCAGCAACGTCAGGCCATAAAACAGCCCTTGCCGCCGCTGCTGGTAATGTACATAGGCCAGCAATCCCAGCAGATAAAAAAGCGAAAAGGTCAGTGCACTCTGGCCAGCAATCCAGCTGGTCGCCTCTACCTGCACGGGGTGCAGGGCAAAGAGCAGAGCGGTGAAAAAGGCCACCTCGCGATTGGGCTGCAAACGGCGCATTAGGGCAAATACCGTCAGCACGCAGCCAATATGCAGCAGCAGGCTGAAGGTATGAAACGCCGAAGCGTTTTCGCCCGCAATGGCGTACACCAGCGCATAGCCCAGCCACGTAACGGGAGCGTACATGCCTAAGTTATTGCTGATGAAGATGTTACGAAACGTCGGGTTTTTAATGACCTCATTGTAGCGGATGGCCTTGTCGTCGTCGAACACCATAAAGCCGTTCGACAGCGAAGCCCAATAGACTAAGACCGTCAGTGCAGCCAGCACGGCACCCCATAGGAGCGGCTGGTCAAGGCGTTCCCAAAGGTTAGTGGACGTGGTAGCAGAGGCAGCCGTTGCCGGTGATGGGCGCGAAGGGGCAGCCGCCGCAGATGGGCGAATGATGGTAGGCGAGGGCTTCGTTTTTTTCTTTGCCATGGGCATATCCTTGTCAGCGGGCAAAGTTAGGGCACGCGACGACACTACCCGGATTTGGAAATTACTCCTCTTGGGGGAGGTCGCCTCAGGGAAAGCCCCTACGGACAAACCCGAAAGTGTAAAAAAGTAATTAAATTTAACATTTGCGCCATGCGCAACCGCTTGTTGAACACGTTCAAACGTTGTTTCTTTGCTGAAGCAAGCCACAACACCGGTGTTTTTTTAATCTTCATATACGCAGCTCTCGCTGACGCCCGTCAGACATCCATCCCGCCCGATAAGCCTGCCTTTTTGAAGACTGCGTATTCCTCTCATCTCATCAATCACAACATTTATCCCGACTATGGCATCTTTGATTCCGCTTCAAGGCGCCCTAGGGCGTAGGCGTGCAGCACACCTGTTGCGCCGGGCCAGCTTCCGTTACACCCGCACTCGTGTGGACGAACTGGCCAACCTGACCGCTGCTGAAGCTGCCGATGTGCTGCTTCAGACCGCTCCGCTCCAGATCGAGCAACCGGTTTATGCCGCTAAAGGCACCGCACCCGTTACCTGGATCAACCCGCCACAACCGCCTTCTGTACCGCTGCCCGGCGAAGATGAGGACCTCAAATGGTACGTCATTGGCTGGTGGCTCAACGAAGCACTCCACGACCCTGGCGCAGGGCATCGCATGGAGTTCTTCTTCCACCAATACCTGTCGGTAACGCCCGACGCCGGCACGAGCATGACCTTTTTCGACTACCTCATGCTGCTGCGCTGGGGCGCATTGGGCAACTTTAAAAAGCTGGTAACCAAAATGGTGCTCGACAACGGCATGCTCGAGTACATTGACAACAACAAGAACTTCGCCAGCAACCCTAACCTTAACTACGCCCGCGAATTTTTCGAGCTACACACCATCGGCGCTGGCCCTGTAGCCGGCCCCGACGACTACACACACTACACCGAACATGATATACAGCAGGCTGCGCGCGTCTTGACCGGCTTCGGAAACGCCCGCCGACACCAGTACCAGGACCCGGAAACGGGCATCCCGGCCGGACGTGCCTACCCGCAAAGCCACGACTTCGGGGTAAAAACCTTCAGTGCGCGCTTTAATAACGCCACCATCCAGCCACCCAGCAACGATGTTGCAGGCATGTATGCCGAACTCGACGCTCTGGTGGACATGGTCTTTGCTCAAGAAGAAACCGCGCGCAACTTCTGCCGACGCCTGTACCGCTTTTTTGTCGGGCGCGACATTGACGACGAAATCGAAAACGACGTCATCGCACCGCTGGCCCAAACCTTCCGGGCCGAAAATTTTGAAATCAAACCCGTCGTCAAACAACTGCTTGCCAGCGAACACTTCTACGACGCCGACGACACCAGCGACGCAGACGAAAACGTGGGAGCCATCATTCGCTCTCCGCTGGATTTGGCCCTGCAAACGCTATCCTTCTTCAACGTGCCCATACCCGACCCGAAGACCAAAACCCAGGAGCACTACGAGGTCTTCTGGCGCGACGGCATCCAATGGCGGCTGTTGGACTGGTCAGGTATGTTCCTGTTCTATCCGCCCGACGTAGCTGGCTACCCAGCCTACTACCAAGAACCTGACCGGCAGCGCCAGTTTTTCAACACGGCCACCGTCGTTGCGCGCTACAAATGGCCCGAAATGCTCATCACCGGCACCCACGCCTGGGGGCCAGGTGCGCAGGAACCTTTAGGCACGCGCTTCGACTTCGCCGCCTGGCTGCGTGACAGCGGCGTCATCAGCGAACCGGGCAATTCCGCCGTCCTGATTCAGGAACTGCTCCTGTATCTGTACCCGGAAGAGTCCGACCTCGACCGCTTTGACTACTTCCACGACGAAATTCTGCTCGACGGCCTACCCGCTGCAGCCTGGACGAACATCTGGCTCGACTACCTGTCTACAGGCAACGACAGCGAAGTCAGCATACCCTTGCGGCGGCTGTTCAATGCCCTGCTGTATGCGCCAGAGTATCAGGTGTATTGAGAGAATGAAAAAGAAACAGGGAAAAATGAGGAATGGAACCTGAAACAAAGAGGCTAAACAAGTTTGGCGGTTATTAAAAATTTTCTATGAAACGACGTCAATTTCTCAAAATAGCGGGCATTACGCCCTTTGTGGTCAATGGCCATCCGATGCGGGCTTTTGCCAATAGTAAGATGGCGCGCATTCTGGCAGCCTGCGAAGACGTGGAAGACCGCGTCCTGGTGCTCATTCAGCTCAAAGGCGGCAACGACGGGCTGAACACCATTATTCCTATTGCTCAATACGACGCTTATGTCAAATTACGTCCGGTCATCCGCATACCGGATAAAGGACCGGAGCGCTTCATTCGCTTAGACACCACGCTGCCTTCGGCCGACCAGGTGGGCTTACATCCGGTAATGACGGGCTTCAAGGAGTTGTACGACCGTGGCTGGCTTAATGTGGTGCAGGCGGTGGGCTACGAGAACATCAACCAATCGCATTTTAAGGGCACAGATCTGTGGCTTTCGGGCGGCGATGGCACGCTCGAAGGTTCCAAAATCCGTTCTGGTTGGATGGGGCGCGCCCTGGCGGCCATGTACCCCGATATCAAAGGCGTGCCGACTCCTGACATGCCCTACCCGCTGGGTATTCAGATAGGCGACCCGTATCCGTCGCTGGGCTTCCACACGGAGACGGAGCATCAAAACTACATCAACCTTTACGGCCAGGACCCGCAGGGTTTTTATTCGTTGGTGCAAACCGTGGGCGGCGCGCCGCTGCCTAACGTACCCGACTCGGAATATGGTGACGAACTGCGCTACATCATGGGCGTGGAGGCGAGCTTAGATCAGTACTCGCAATACATCACGCAGGCGTTCAACAACGGCAGCAACAGCATCGCCACCTACCCAGATTTTGGTTTGGCCAACCAGCTGAAAACGGTGGCTCGGCTCATCAAAGGCGGTTGTAAAACCAAGATATATCTCTGCTCGATGGGCGGTTTCGACACGCACGGCACGCAAATACCTCCTGAAGGTACGGTAGTACTGGGCCGCCATGCCAATCTGCTGCGCATCCTGTCAGACTCTATTAAGGCGTTCTACGACGACCTCGACGGGCTCGGACTGGCCGATAAGGTAGTTTCGTGCACGTTCTCCGAATTTGGCCGAACGGCCAAAGAAAACGGCTCGGCCGGTACCGATCACGGCACGCTGGCGCCCATGTTTGTGTTTGGTAAGGCGCTTTCGGGCGGCATTCACGGTACCAACGTCAACCTCAGCAACCTGACCAACGACAACCAGCTGCAAGGCCAGCAGTTCGACTATCGCCAGGTGTTCACTACGCTGCTGCAAGACTGGCTGGGCGCCAGCGACTACGTGCTGGAGCAGACAATGTTCCAGGGCTATGCCAAGCTGCCCGTCGTCGGAAGCACATATGTAGTGTCGCCCGACTGCTACATATCCGTGGGTGTGTTCGACGCGCGGCCTGATGCACGGCCAGTGCGTCTGTTCCCAAATCCGGCGCAATACCGCGTGCAGGTGTCGTTTGCCAGCGAGTCTTCGGGCGAGGCATTGGTGTCGCTGCACAGCCTGGGTGGTTCGCTCCTCCAGGCGCACCGCATGCGCATAGAGCCGGGCTTCAATTTTCATCATTTAGATGTATCGGAGGCGCCAGCAGGACTCTATTTTGTGCGAGTGGAAAACCTGCGCATCGGCCAGGCCGAAGTGGTGAAATTACAGATATCTCATTAGCCGCTGACACAGGGCGCAGGGCCGGCAGTGTCGGCTGCTGCGCCTTTGGGCGGTTTTCTTCCATTATCTCACTATCGTTTTTTAATACGTTCCCATGCTCCGGTTTATCTTCCTTTCTGTCGCCTTCTTCCCGCTTTGGGCTTATGCACAATTGCCGCCCGCTTGCGGCGGCACGGCCACGGTGGTGGCTTGTGAGCAGGTGTGTATTTCTTGCAACTTCGACGGCTATTTTGGTTCCACTGAGGGTTATCCCTCTGGCCCGGCGGTGAGTTTTTGCGGCACCATTGAGAACGCCCAATGGATGGGCTTTATCGCTGGCGCCATCGAGGCCACTTTTACCATCACACCCAGCAACTGCAGCAACGGCAATGGCGTACAGGTCGCGCTCTATGAGGACTGCACCAAGCCGCCTTTAGCCTGCAATAAGGGCCAGGAAAAGGGCGGCAACAAACCTGTTTCTATCAAAGTGCCGCTAACGCCCGGGCATAATTATTTCCTGCTCATTGACGGCTATGCGGGTGACCAGTGCGACTTTTCGGTGAGTGTAACGCCCAAAGAGGCCGTCTATGAGCCTCCATTGGGCATAGTGCAGGCCAATATTGTGGGCAAAACCGAGGGCTGCCCCGGCGCCACATTTACCTATCAGGTGCCGCCCGTTTTCGGCGCGTCGGCCTATATCTGGGATGGGCCGCCGGGCACGCTGGTCAACGGCGACTCGGTGCCTGTAACGGTGTTGGCCTCGCAGCAGGGCAACCGGGTGCAGGTAACCCTGGGTCAGCAGAGTGGTAATCTGTGTGTGCAGGCGGCCAACTCCTGCAACCGAAATCCGCCCTGTTCGGGCAGCCTGTATATCAAAATCCTCGACGACAGTCACCGCCCCACGCTGGTAACCGACACGGTGGTGGGTATCGGCTGCATAGACGGCACCGCTCGCCTGCATGTGGACGTGCTGCCACCGGTGAACTATACCTATCAATGGACGCCTGACAGTACAGGCCGTCTGCTGAGCGGTGAAAAGACGCGCACAGCGCGCACCGACCAACCTGGAACGTACACCTTCATCGCTACAGCCGTGGAAACGGGCTGCTCCTCAAGCATCGCTGTGCGCGTGGGTGAGCCAGCATTGCCGGACTCTATCGTCATCGCCATCCAGCACATCTCCTGCTATGGCAAAGGCGACGGCTATGCTGAAATCACACACGTCAGCGGCGGTGCTTCGCCCTACCTGTACGCCATAGACGGCAGCCCATTTCAAAACGTAACGCAGTTTAGGCGTCTTACACCGGGCGAACACCGCCTGACGGTACAGGCCGTCGACGGCTGCGAAAAGGATACCGTCATCACCGTATTGGAGCCGGCTGACTTAGTGCTCGACCTGCCGCCTGACACCACCATACACTTGGGCGACCGCATACACCTGTGGCGTGACGACGTGCTGAGTGACCCTACGCGCCGCAAACAGACTCTCGTCAGCGCTCCGCTGACGCCCGAAATGCTGTGTGATACCTGTCAATATCTGCCACTGAAGTCATTCCGTTACGAGGTAACCGTGTTGGACTCCAACGGCTGCCGCGCCCACGACGCTCGCACCGTTGTGGTTGAAACTGACCGCCGGGTCTATATCCCCAATGCTGTGGCACCTGCCGGCGTTACTTACCTCAATACGGGTCTGCGCATGTCCTGTGGTCCCGACGTGGCTCTGGTGCGCTCGTTCCGCCTGTTCAACCGCTGGGGGCACGCCGTTGTGGAGCGTCGGAACTTCCTGCCCTCCGATGCTGAACCCATCTGGGACGGCTTAGTCAATGGCGAGCGCGTACCTCCGTCCGTTTACGCCTATATCGCTGAAATTGAATTCATCGATGGTCAGGTGGAGTTTTTCAGCGGCGACATAACGCTGGTGCGCTGAGTGCTTGAGGCGAGCGACCAATCTGCCTGCACCCAGCAAAGACAGGGAGGGTCTGCAGAGGTATCTTTGCAGACCCTCTGCGCACTTTGCAAAGAAGGCTGGTACCTTTAGGCTTTCACAATGCTACAAGTGCCGCTACAACGACGGCGATGAACTTGACAACCGAAAACATCCTGTTGGTCGGCTCCATTTTGCTGCTCATCAGCATCATTGCCGGTAACACGTCGTACCGGTTTGGCGCCCCTACGTTGGTGCTTTTTCTGATGATTAGGATGCTGGCAGGTTCTGATGGTATCGGAAGTATTTATTTTGACAATCCGAGGACAGTCCAATTTATCGGGATTGTCTTGCTGAATCTCATCCTATTTTCGGACGGATGCTTTCTTGTTGGGTATGGGCTAAGTTATTGGCCGGTGGTCGGGCGCATCATTTTCCCCAGTGCTCTTAAGAGACGTTCCTGATAGGCTGTCCATGAGTATTGTCGGGCGATGAGGGCGGCTTTTTGTCCGGTTTTGGCGAGCAGGTCGGGTTGGTCGGCGCAGCGTAGGATGGCTTCGGCTAAGGTTTTCGGGTCATTGGCCGGGATGACCCATCCGCCGCCTTGCTCGACGGCATCGCGTGCGCCAGTGCGTTCGCTGACGATGGCGGGTGTGCCACAGGCCATAGCCTCCACCACGGTTTGCGCCCAGGAGTCGAGCAGGGAGGGAAACACGAACAGGTCGGCCCGACGGTAGTGTTCGGCCAGGTCTTCATGATGCAGAAAGGGCAAATACCGAAAGCGACCGGCATGCGCGTGCAGGAGGTCGCGAGCATCGGCCATGGGGCCAATGAGCGTCAGTTCGGCAGTGTTGGGTGGCAGGCGGCGCATGGCTTCGAGCAGTGGGCCAATGCCTTTGCGGCGCGTGAGTGTGCCAACAAATAGAAGGCGCAGCGGTCCGGAGCGGCGATAGTCGGCTTTTGCCTGAAAGCGAGCAGTATTCACACCCAGAGGCACAGTGAATAGCCGCTCGGCCGGCCAGCCATAGCGCAGCATGGACTGAGCAGCAAAGCGCGAAAGGGCAAGCACGTAGTCGGTATGCGCCAGGGCTTCTTCTTTGCGCGGGTTGATGTGCTCCACTTCGGCGCGCCACCGCCCCGGCGTCATGAAGTCGCGTCCGTACTCGACGATGTCGCGGTGATGAATTTGAGCCAGGTCGAGCACAGTGGTTTTGCCCAGCGCTCTGGCGGTTCGCAGGGTGTGACGGTTGGCGTTTTCGTAGGTAATGATGAGGTCGAAGGAGCGGTGGCTGAGGCGCCTGGCTACGGCGCGGTCGAACCATTCGTAGCCAAAGCGTGCCTTGTCAGTCAGGCTTTGGCTCATCAGTCGGTCGGCGACAAACAGTGCGGGAAAGTGCTCGATGAATGGCGTCAGCGAAGCATCTACGGCGCGTTTGCGCAGCTGGTCTTGGGCGTTTTGCGGTAGAAACCTTTTCCAGGCAGCCAATTTATTGCCAGAAAATAGGGTATAGAACCGCTCTAACCAACCCTTCTGGGCCAGGGCAAGCAGCAAATAGTTGCAATATTGGCGGTCGGAATGGGCGACGATGACTTTCATGCGTGGAGCAGCGCGCGTTTCAGGTTTTTCAGAAGTGTTTTATAGCTGTACCGGGCGACGATGGCGCGTGAGGCTTCGCCCATAGCCCGGCGGTACTCCGGAGGCAGGGTGAGCAGGTGGTGCAGCCGCTCTGCGAGTGCTGCTATGTCGCCGCTGGGAAACACCCATCCGTTGATGCCTGGCTGGCACAGGTCAGCGGCGCATCCGGTTCGGTCTGACAGGAGCACCGGCAGGGCAAAGTTCATGGCCTCATTGGTGGAAAGCCCCCATGTTTCGCCGATGTCGGAGCACATGACAAATACATCGGCAGCAGCATAGTATTGCCCGATGGCGCCCTGGTTGACGAAGCCCGTTATGCGCACGGCATCCGCAATGCCCAGCGCCTGGGCGCGCGCTTCGACGGCGGTGCGTAGCACACCTTCTCCCACATACACCAGCACGGCGTTAAGCACATGAGCGCGGTAAAAGGCCTCCAACAGGTCGAGCGGGCGCTTCTTCGGGATGAGTTTGCCCGAAAACAGCACTATCAGGGCGTCTTCGGGCAAGCCCAGCCGTTGCCGCAGGTGCGCTCTGTTCTCCGCCCTGAGCGTTAGCCACTGGTTCGAAAAACGCGCGTTGTCCACGCCATAGGGTGCAAACACCAGCCGGTGCTCCGGCACGCCCATGTTTAGGTAAAACTGGCGATTTTCCTCGCCGATGTACAGAAAAATGTCCACCAAGCGGAACATCCCGCGTCCCAACAGCCATCGCTTCAGCTGTCGCTTCCAGCGCGGCAGCTGTTGTTCGTGTCGCCAGTTACTTTCGCCGCGCAGGCCGATGCGGTAGCCCAGCATTTTGCCCGCGATGAGCGCCAGCACATGTGTAAAGTGTCCCCAGCCATGCACGATGAGCATGCCTTTGGGCTGCCTCCACAGCCATATCACCACACCCGGGTTGACCAGACTCCAAAAACCGCCCACGGGCCGATGGGCGCCGCGCCAGTTTCGGAAAAATACATTCCGATAGCCCTCCAGCAGCGGAATATCCCACTGAACGGCCTGCCCAAACTCCACATCTTGCAGTGCCTCCACACCCTGAGCCGAGCAATACAGCGTCCACACGTCGAACGTCCGGTCTTCCTGGGCCACCCGGCTCAATGGTGCGAAGTACTGGATAGGGTGCGAGTACAAAAAAACAAGCCGCATCATGGCTGCTGTTTCGGCGGGTCAAAATGGCGATAACTCCAGTCTAAGGTGCTAAGACCCAGCACCAGAAAGATTAGGTTATAGGTGTTGAACACCACCGGAGCGAAGAACGTGATGAAAATGAACATCAGGATTCGGGCAAGCCCCGGCATTCGCAGGCCGCGCAAGAAAAGCCACAGCAGGGCCAGTCGCCCGAGGAACAGCACGTATCCACCCTCCAGCACAATGCGTTCGGGCTCTTCTTCGTAGCCGCCATATTTGAGCATATAGTACGACTCGCCCCAAATAGCCCTTGCACCCTGGTAAGTGCCGCCCAGCCCTGCGCCCAGCAGGGCATGGTCGCCTTTAAAGTCGAGCACTTCATCCAGGACGCCAAATGTGCGGCGCCCGTACTCCTCGTCGCGGAAGCCATCCTGAATGCGCGAAGCAAAGTTGACCCACGACTGCTGCAAAAAAGGGCTTTGCTGAAAAGCCAAAATACTGCCCGTCAGCCCCAATAGCAGCACGATGAGAAGGCGATGAAACGCCACGCGCTGCAACAAATGCCCGTAGGCAAATCCCGTAAGAATGAGCGTAATGACCAGGCTCAAGCGCCCGCCCGAGAGCAAACTGGCCACCACGCCTACGCCTGCCAGTGCCGTCAGCAGCCACACGTAGCGCTTCCAAACGGCTACGCTCCACGTCCACAGGTTGAGAAACAGCAGCCAGGCCGCATAGCCCGATACGAAACTGAACGTGCCCGTTACGCGCGCGGCCTCACCCACAAAGGCAATACTCACCGGCCCTTCCGTAGCGTAGCGGTTGATGAAGTGCATCCGCGGCAGGTTGTATTGAGCAATGGAAAGACCCATTTCTATCAGCAGAAGAAACCACACCATCCCATACAGCCTGTCCCAGCAGTACAGGTGTCGGTTTTCCAGATAATGAAAGCCCATGAGCCACCAGCCCATGTGGAGCAAGATGCCGAATAGGCCGTGGTACAGTGTGTGGTTGAGCGGGTTGAGCGCCATGATGACCAACAGGCCGCCCGACACCAGCAGCAGCGGTAAATAGCGCCGCCGTCGCCCGGGCGCCGCAAAATAGAACAGCCAGGGCATCAGTAACTGCCCCAGCAGCAGCGCATTGCTGACAGGCCCACCCACCAGTACCCACTTGCGCACCGCACCGGCAAACACCGTGTAGAGCAACACAAACGCCAACAGGCGCGTCAGACGCTGGCGCCGGCGTTCCAGCACAGCACTTTCCGCAGCACCGTCGGAGGTTGTTGTTATAGAAAAATCTGCCCCCATCGCTTCAGCCGCGAATTTCGGATAAAACGGCCAGATACCGCTCTGCCACAGCGCGGCGCGTGTGTGCGCTCAAATGCGCTGCCACCCGCTCAGCGGTCGGCAGGAAGTCGAACGGGCGCTCCCACAGGCGTTCCAACGCATCCGCCAGAGCCGTTACGTCGCCTGCCGGCACGAGCACGCCCAGACCGCCCAGCGCCTCGGGCAGGCCGCCGGCCTCGGAGGCCACCACTACACAACCGCAGGCCAGCCCCTCTAAAGCCACGATGCCAAACGGCTCAGGCCACACCGACGGCACTGCCAGTACGCGGTGCTGATTGAGCAGGGCCGCTAGTTCGGTGCCTTGTTTCAGCCCCTCAAAAACCACCCATTTGCTCAGCCCCAGCGTTTCGGCCAGATGGTGTAGCTCGGCCTCTTCTGGCCCTTGCCCAATGATGCTCAGACGCAGCGGACGACCGCGTGCGTGCAAGATGGCTAAGGCGCGCAATAGCACGCGCGCGCCTTTGTCCGATACCAGTCGGCCCACAAAAGCAATGTCGCGTTCGCGAAAAACCCACGGCTGCTGGTTGCAGAACGTTCGTTCGTCGTAAGCATTCGGTATTACTACCGCCGGCGCACCCAGCTGGGCAGCCAGATGTGCGCTGCAGCAGATGTTGCGTCGGGCGATGTACTTCGCCACCCGTGTCTTCCAGCGTCCAAGCCGGTTGGGCATGTGCGGTGTCTGGTGCGAAACGACCAACAGCCGCCCCGAAAACAGGACAGCCGGCAGCCCTCTCAAGCTGACGTTGAACATCAGCACCACCTCAGCCTGTCTCAAGGACTGCCACTCGCGCCAAAAACCGGCTCGCCGCAAGAGGCGAAACGGAAATGCATCTTCAGAGCTGTGGCCTGGCGTGTGGCAAACGACAACCACCTCATGCCCACGTTCTGCAAAAGCCTGCGCCAGGTATGCCACCATGTGCTCCAGCCCGCCCGTCAGAGGGTAAAAATTAGGAGAGTAAAGCGCTATTCGCATACAGCAACCGGTTTTTGAAACAGCACGCCAAAGTTCGCTGAAAACAGCGTTCCACCGATACGCAGGCGCACATGCCACAGCGGTAAGGTGTCGGCATGCGTGTAGAAGAAACGCAGCAAATGCAGACCATTTTCGGCCAGAATGCGTCGCATATCGGCCTGCAAAACGGGGGTGATGTGCGCCGGATAAGAAAAGTCTTGAAATGCCCGGTGCTGACCTTTGAGCAGAAAAAACAGCCGACTGAACAGCGACAGGTTGTTGGGCGTGGACACAAAGCCAAACCCGCCCGGCTTGAGCGAGCGCTTCACTTCCCGAAAAAGATGACGCGGGTTTTCCAGGTGCTCCACTACTTCGAGGGCTACGGCCACATCGGCCCAGGCATCGGGTACGGGCCAGCGCTCGTTGAGGTCAGCTGCGTGATATTCGGCGTTCGGGGGTAGCCCGTGTGGTGCACAGACATCTAAAGCACACACCTTTCGGCAGCGTTGGCTGAGGTATCGGGTAAAATGCCCGGCGCCGGCACCTGCGTCCAGCACTGCGGCTTCCTCCCACACCACAGGCAACGTTTGAAGCACTCGCTCCGCCATGGCGTAGATGTCGCGGTTCGACTGGCCGTCGGATTGTTTTCCAAGCTCCACAGACATGGATTCTCGTTTTGCTGCGGGTTCTGAACCGCAAAGAACGCCAGTAGCACCCAAACTTGTTTGGGCGTTCATAAAACTTTACCCAGGGCCAATCATGCCAATTGACCCAAAACTTGCGCCTACGCGATAGCGCCAGGCAGCGCGACCAATCCCTTGCACGCTCTATGCTGACGCAGAGGCCGTCATTTCCCGTACCTTTGCCGCCAGGCAAAACGACCCGCTAACCGACGCACATCAAAAATACTAATCCTGCGCATGAACGAGCGTGCACTCCAAGGTCTGTTTTGGCGAAGTCTCAGCCTCGCCCTGCTGTTTTTTATACCCAAAAACGCTATGGCCTTCGACGGCGGGCCTTTAGTCATGTTGGACACATGCTTTCGGCCTGAGTTGCTCTTGGCCGACCAGGTGACGGACTCTACTGCTCGCCTGACCTGGACAGACGTAGGTAGTCGCTACGAAATAGAGCTCGTGGTGGGCGGTCAGGTCTTTTCCGGTATTCCTAATATTACGGTGAATGCCGACCCGCCCTATGTGGTTACAGGGCTGACGCCGGGGCGCAACTATCGTTTCCAGGTGCGTACTGTGTGTAGCGACTCGACCCACAGCGAGTGGTCGGCGCCACGCAGCTTCACTACGGCGCTCAATAATGCGCGCCCTTGCCCGCTCAACTTAGCTCTACGCGACTCTTCCTGCGCCAGTCCGCAGGTTTTCCCATTGTATGTCAATACTGCGCCGGGTACTGCGCTGGGTACGGATGTTGTGCTTCATGCTGTGCGCATTGCCGTAGAGCACTCCTGGCGCGCTGACCTGAGTATTTGGCTTGAAGCACCTGACGGTGCCCGCACCCAGCTCATTGGCGGCCTCAACCCTGGCGATCGGAATATAGGCACCCTACCACAAGACCCTTCGGGTTGCTGGGGCTTTGTGGAATTGACGGATAACACTGCTTTGGGCCAGCCATGGAGTGCAGCCGCCGAACGCGACGACATCATCGGCTACTTTCTGCCCGTGCAGCCTTTAGCGATGTTTCACAACGGCCAAAATCCGATAGGCGTATGGAAGGTCGAATTTTGCGATGGCAAACCCGGTGATATTGGTCGTCTGCGTACACTGGAATTAGTCTTCGCTCCTGTGGATTGCCCGGCAGGGCCGACGCCTAATGCCGGATCGGTCGGTCAGACGTCGGCCCAAATCACCTGGACGCCCGACGGCTTTGGCGATACACTAATCCTGGAATATGGCCCGGCGGGCTTTGTGCCCGGACGCGGAAATACACCCGGCCCAGGCGGCACGGTGGTCGTGCTACCGCACCCCTCCGCCAACGCGGTAAACCTGTCGAGTCTGCTGCCCCTTCGGCGCTACGAGGCTTATTTACGTCGTTCTTGCGCTGGTGGACTGTGGGGCGCCAACTCGGTCAAGGCGGCGTTTTTCACCGACTGCCCACCGACCCTGGTGGAGACCTTTGAAGGCATATCTACCTGCCCAGTAGGTTGCGCCGACCCGTGTCCGCTGTCCGATGTGTGGCAAAACGTGCCGGGCGACGATTTTGAATGGAAAGTATTCTCTGGCCCAGGGCTGACGTTCCCCACTGCGGGGCCGCCCTCAGCGGCGGAGGGCAGCCGATATCTGTATTTCCGCAATGCCTGCTCGCCCACCGGCGCTCTGGGCAAAACGGCTGTATTGCGCACGCGCTGCTTGCAGATACAGGCTGCTCCCAGCCAAACCTGCCACCTCTCGTTTGACCTATATATGAACACCACATCGGGCCAGATGAGCATCCTCGAACTGCAAGGCTCCACCGATGGTGGTCAGACCTGGAACACCATAACCACGTGGAGCGGTAACCGCGGCAAACTGTGGCGGCGCGAATATGTCAACCTGCAGGCCTATCACAACCAGGTAGCCCAATTCCAATTCGTGGCTACCGGTACCTTCGGCGCTTTTGGCGATATCGCCATAGACAATCTCGCCTTCTATGGCTCACAAGTGGCCAATGTGCCGGAATACACCTTCTACCGCGATGCCGACGGCGATGGCTTCGGCAACGACGACCTGCGCGTAGTGTCGTGTCTCCCTTTCGCCCCGGCTGGCTACGTCGGCAAAGGCGGCGACTGCAACGATGCTGCGGCTTACATCTACCCGGGTGCTCCGGAAATCCTGTGCAACCAGATAGACGAAAACTGCAACGGCATGGACGACGATGACGATATCCCACCGCCCGCCGCCCCGATGCCCGTGGCTACCTGCGCCGGTGGTTCCGTTACGCTTTCAGTGAGCGGAATGGCTTTCGGCCAGTTCTATTGGTATGACCAACCCGTTGGAGGCAGCCCTATCGCTTCAGGTTCAACGCTCTCGCTGAATAACCTCACGGCCAGCCGCACGCTCTTCGTGGCCGACTCCATGACAGGCCCCGGCGCCGGCTGCGCCGGCCCGCGCGTGCCCACAACGGTAACCGTACATCCTAACCCGGCCCTTCTACCCATCAGCGGGCCGACCATCTGCGCCGGGAAAACCTTCGACCTGACCCAACTCAAGATAACCGATACGGCTCAGACGGGCGGCCTGCTTACGTATCACACAGCGCTGCCGGCCGCCGGGCCCAACCAGTTGCCCTCGGCCGTAGTGCAGCCCACCCTCACCACGACCTACTACGTCAAGAGCACAACAGCCTTTGGTTGCACCGATGTGGAGTCAGTAACCGTATCCGTGCGTCCTAGCCCGGGCATCTCCATCGCCCAGGGCGACTCCATCAGCGCCTGTCGGGCCAGGACAGTACAACTGCAGGCTACAGCCTCCGGCACTGGTCAGCCACCGTTTACTTACACCTGGAGCAACGGGTTGAACCTGCCGAACATCCAGGTTTCTTCGGGTAATACGCCCAACGCTGCACAAATTTTCACTGTTACCATCACCGACGCTAACGGCTGCACCGGTACGGACGCCATCTTGGTGCGCACGCTCAACAATGTTACCCAAACGGCTATCACGTGGGTGCAAAACGTCAGCACCTGTGGCGGCAATGACGGCAGTATCGCCCTCACACCGCTCAATGGAACGCCGCCGTACCGCTTTCAATGGCCAGGTGGCTCTATCGCGGGCATTACGGGCACGGGCGTCATCACGGGCCTGACACAGGGCAGCTATCGCATTACGGTAACCGATGCCACTCAAGGCGGTTGCTCAATGGTCATGCCTCAAATCCTTATCAACGCTCCGGGGCTGGAAGTGGAATTGGACACCATCGTCCATGTGCGCTGTCCGGGTGTCAATACCGGCGCCATAGCGCTTCAGGTCAGCGGCGTCAATCCGAGTATTGTGTGGAGCAATGCGCAGACCGGCGCTCAAATCACCAACCTTGCTCCCGGCCTGTATAGCGCCACCGTTACGGATGGTAATTGCGTGCAGGAGCTTATCAACCTCGAAATAACGACACCTCCGCCGGTGCAAATCGAGCTAAACACGCTTAAAAACGTGCGCTGCTTTGGCCAAAACGACGGGACCATCGCGCTGGCCGTCTTCGGCGCCACGCCGCCTTATCGCTATGAATGGTCGAACGGCGACACCACCAGCACCATTGGCGGCCTGGCGCCCGACGCCTATTGGTGTACCATTACTGACGCTAACGGCTGCCTTTTTCCGTCGCCCATTTACAACATCACTCAGCCGCCCTTGCTAACGCTGCAGTTGGACTCACTGCGCAACGTGCGCTGTTTTGGTGAAAATAATGGCTTCTTGCGCGTGAAGGCCACCGGCGGAGTACCGCCGCATCAGTTTCTGTGGAACAATGGCGCTACCTCGCCAACCCTGAACAACCTGACCGCCGGTGTGTACGACGTTACAGTAACCGATGCCAACGGCTGTACGGCTACCTGGATTGGCTTTGTCTCGCAGCCCAGCGCCTTGCAGGTGGAGACCTTCAAATTGACACCCCCCACGTGCGCAGGCGCACAAGACGGCGGCATCGAGCTGAGCCTTTCGGGCGGCCAAGTGCCGTTTACCTATTTGTGGAACAATGGTCAGGTGACATCCAAAATTCAAAACCTCGGCGTCGGTCAGTATTGGGCCACCATAACGGACGCGCGCGGCTGTCAGCTCGTTACGCCTCGCTACACGCTGAATGCGCCGCAATTGCTTTCTATAAAATTAGACAGCCTGCGCCATGTGGGTTGCCCGGGCGAACAGACCGGCTACTTAGCCGTGCAGGTCGATGGCGCCGTACCGCCACTCACGCTCACCTGGAACGGCCAACCTGGGGCAACCGTGCTGACCAACCTGCCGGCAGGACAGTACAGCTTAGTGGCCACCGATAACCGCTCCTGCCAGAGTACGGCTACCTATTCCATTCAGCAGCCGGAGCTGCCGCTTGGGATTATTCTGAACAACGTGCATGACGCCCTGTGTGCTGGCGAACCTACGGGCAGCATTTCGGTGCGGGCCAATGGCGGTACATCGCCTTATCACTATCTGTGGAGCAACAGCGCCACTTCGACTACTCTCTCTGCTGTGCCGGCAGGCGTCTATTCCGTAACGGTAACCGACGCCAACGGCTGTACCCAAAAGCGCGACGGCATCGTTGTGGGCGAACCGCCAGTGTTGCAGGTGGCCCCCACCGTGAGCCATATCCCTTGCTTCGGCCCGAAAACGGGCAGCATTTTGCTCAACACTACCGGGGGCACGCCCCCTTATCGCTATGTATGGGAAAACGGCGACACAACGGCTTCGCGCTTCAACCTGCAGGCCGGCGATTATTCGGTTACGGTCTTCGACCACACGGGCTGCGCCCAGGTGCTGCGCAACCTAACTGTCATTCGGCGGGCCGATGAGTTCACGGTGTCTTCGCCTTACATACAACCCGTATCGTGCAACAACGCCAGCGACGGCTGGATGGCTGTGCAGGTCAACAACGGCACACCGCCATACCAGTTTGCCTGGTCGGCACCAGTCGGGTTGCACCCCAATGTACCCGTGCCACGCGATACGGCTTTTGGCCTCAACGGCGGCTCGTATCGGGTAACGGTTACCGATGCGGCGGGTTGCTTCGCCATTTCGGAGCCGTTGCTCGTCGAGGAAGCGCCGCCCTTGCGCATCAGCATCCAGCAAATCGGCCATATTGCCTGTAAAGGCGACTCCACCGGCCTGGTGGCGGTACAGGGTGGAGGTGGCGTGCCGCCGTATCAGTTTGCCTGGAACAACGGCCAGACGACCAACCTGGCTACTAACTTGCTGGCGGGCACATACCTGGTTACAATGACCGACCTGCGAGGCTGTACTAAAGTGTCTATTCCAGCCGTCGTTACGGAGCCGGCACAAACGCTGGCGGTTGTCCTGAACAGCATCACGCCCGACCGCTGCGGCTTCAACCAGGGCGCCATATCTCTGCAAGCCACCGGAGGGCGAGCGCCGTACACCTTCCGATGGAACAGCGGCCAGACGACAGCTTCCATTCAAAATCTGGCGCCGGGCAACTATCAGGTAACGGTAACAGACGACTTAGGCTGCGTACGCACCTCGCCCGTTTACGAAATTGTGCGACTGATCCCGCCCTTAGAGGTCGTGTCGGCCAATATTGCCGATGTAGCCTGCCGGGGCGACAGCACCGGCGCCATCGCGCCTGTAGTGGAAGGGGGCACGCCGCCTTACCAGTACGCCTGGAGCAATGGCGCCGCAACTCCGCACCTGATTAACCTGCCTGCCGGTATCTACACGCTGACGGTGGTGGACGCCGCCGCCTGTTTCCGTTTCTGGACGTTCTCCGTCGTGCAGCCCGCCTTGCCGCTGGCCCTGACCTGGATGGCCGACTCTACCTCAGCGGGCTGGAGCATCACGGTAACGCCGCTAGGTGGCGAGCCACCCTATTCCTTCCAATGGGATGCCGCCGCTGGAGGCCACACCGGCCCAACAGTTACTGGGCTAAAAACCGGTACGTACCGCGTTACTGTCTCTGACGCTAACGACTGCGTTCGCATCGCAGCCATTTCGGTGGGCACCATCAGCACGCGCTTGCCGCGCGACCTCGTGCAACACCTCACGCTGGCGCCCAACCCGACAGCGCACGCCAGCCACTTGCGGCTCGAACTCACCACACCTGCAGCCGCGCGCGTCTGGGTGGTCTCCCTACTAGGCCAGCGCGTCGCCGAATACACCAGCGACCAGCTGCGCGCCGACGTGCACGAATGGCGCTTAGACGCCAAACCGCTGACGCCAGGGCTATACGCCGTAATTGTGCTGCTCGACAACGGGCAGCGGCGCGCGTTGAATTGGCTGGTCGTAAAATAACTACGGTGTTGCCGGCGGGCAGAACCCGCAGAATAGGTTGGTGCGAGGCCGGAGCCTTGCACCGGTTTAGGACTTCGCAAAAGCAGAAGGGAACATTTAGGACCTGATGCTACGCACGGTTGAGCCGACTCACTTACCAGAAGACCTCTTTGCGACTTCTGGAGTTTTCTTTTTTTCATCGCAGTAGACGCAGAGAAACCCGAAAGAAATACCTGTGTGGCTCTCTGCGCCCTCTGAGATTTTATAACCTTCTGCTTGCAGCAGCCTTGCGTAAGAGAACAGTTAGAACTCTCCCCCCATGCCTTCGTCGCCGCCCATTTTCAGGTTTTTGCGCTTGAAGAGCGAGAGGTCGAACTTGCCGAAGCGGTACGAGAAGTTGAGGCGGATGAACTGCGGGTCGCGGATGCGCCAGGCTTCTTGCACAAAGAGTGCAGACTCGGAGAAGGAGCCGTTGCGGCGGCTGGCGAAGATGTCCTGAATGGCCAGCGTGAGCGATGCCTTGCGATCTTTAAAGTCTTTGCGCAGCGATAAGTCCACGAACCAAACAGGTATCGAATAACCCTGGGCTGTGGAGCTAGGACCACCCATCCAGCCGCCGTGCCCGCCCCAGCGGTTGCCGCTACCCAAAGCAAACGCTGTGCGGCTCTGATAGCTACCGGCCAGTTGCAGCGTGAAGGACGCAGGCAGTTTCACGTTCAGATTTTCCTTGACAAACCAGGTGAATTGCTCTCGGCGCAGGTCGCTTTCGACGTTGCTGGAATTCACGATGGAGTTGTAGAAATTGAAGTTGCTGGTCAGCTCAAAGCGTTTGCCCAGATTGTTGCGCAGTGTCAGTTCCAGGCCATAAGCCGTGCTGGAGTTGGCGTTGATGAACGTGGACACAATAACCTCGCGTTCCAGCAGGGCGTTGTATTCCGGGAACTGGTAGTTGGCAATCAGGTTGGTGGCGTACTTGTAGTATAGCGTAGCCAACAGGTTGTGCTTACGGTTGAAGATGTTTTGGTATGACAGCTCTAACGAGTTGGTAAATTCGGGCAGCAGGCCGGGGTTGCCGCGCGACAGCAGCAGCGAGTCCGAAAAGTCGGGGAATGGGCTGAGTTGGAAGAAGTTGGGTCGGTTGATGCGTCGGCTGTAATTGAGCTGGACATTATCTTCGTCATTCAGCTTGTAGGTGAGGAACACGCTGGGGAAGAGGCTGATGGGATACTGGATGTTGAAAGAAGAGTCAATGTCCAGCAGGTCGCCTCGATAGAACGACGCTTCGGCGCGCAGACCGACCTGATAGCCCCACTGTTTGTAGGAGCGGCTGTACGTGGTATAGGCGGCGTACACCTGGTCTAAGAAAGCGTACTGGTCGGCGAACGTGGGTGCCCGGACGTATTCGTTTTTGACGGGGTCGAACTGATAGCTGGCGTTGTTGCTGCGGAAGTCGCGGATAGCGCCGCGCAGGCCAGCTTCCATTTTGCCGGAGCCGTTGATAGGGTTGACGAAGTCGGTCTGGAAGGTGTACTGGGCGTTGGTGCCGTCGCCGTCCTGGCGCTGGCGGAAGGCGACAGGGAAGCTTTTGATGCGGGTTTCAAAGTCGCCGCGGTTGTCGAAGCGACTCCGGTTAACAGTAAAGTCAGCAGTCAGCTCTTTACCGGGTTGGGTAAAGAGGAGTTTGTAGAGCAGTTGACCGCCGAAATTGTTGAACTGCCGGCGGCTGACGGCATCGCGCAGGGCGAGGCTGCTGCCGATGAGGCCGCCGTCGAGAGCCAGCGAGTCGGTGAGAATGCGAATATCGTCCCAGGTATTGAAGCGTCCGCCGGCGTAGTTTCCAGCGAAGGTGAGGGTATTACGGTTATTGATGAACCAGTCTAAGCCCGTTCGGGCGAACATAAAGCGCCGAGTGTTGGTCGTTTGAGTGTTCTGAAACACCTCGGTTTGCGGAAATCCGAAGCGGTTGAGGCGGTCGGTTTCGCCCTCTCCCAACGTTTTACGGTCGAAGAGACCACCCATGACGAAGGCGTTGATTTTGTTTTCGCGCACGTTGAGGTCGCCGCCAGCATTGATGCGACCGCGCATGTCTATGCCGGCGCGCACATTGCCGCTATAGCCCTGGCGGCGCTCTTTTTTCAGGACGATGTTGATGATGCCAGCATTGCCGCCCGAGGCGTCGTATTTGGCCGAGGGGTTGGTGATGACCTCGATTTGCTCGATGCTTTCGGCGGGTATCTGGTCAATGGTTAGCGTGGTGGGGCGTCCGTCCACGAAGATTTGCGGCGCGGCGTTGCGCAGTGTTACGTTGCCGTCAATATCCACCTGTACCGACGGGACGTTGCGCAAGGCGTCTTCAGCAGTACCGCCGGCAGCGATGCCGTCTTTATCTACTTTGTACACCTTGCGGTCGAGAGCCAGGGTAACAGTGGAGGCTTCGGCGCTGATAGTTACCTCTTTGAGCATTTGCGTAGAGGCAGCCAGGGGGATGTTGCCCAGGTCTCGATCTATCATATTAATAGCGCTCAAGTCGAAGCCGCCCGAGGAAGGACGGTTCACGCCGGAGAGGTCGAAAGAGACCTTTTGTTCTACAGTGGCATAGCCTAGGTAGCTGATTTTGAGCGTGTAAGTCCCCATGATGGGCAGGTTGCCCAAGCTGAAGTCGCCGTTTTGTTCGGTCAGCTGGCCAGCCACTACTTTTTCGCGCATGGCGCGGGCGGTGCTGTCGTAGCGCATGGCGGTCAGCTGCACGGAAGCATAGCCAATGCCTTTGCCGGTGCTTTCGTCCACGACTTTCCCATAAAAGCGGCCGATGTTCATCTGAGCAGGGTTCGGATTGCCGCTTCCGCGGCCCATGGGCGGGAATTGGGCGAAGGTGAGGGCGGGTATCGAGAGGATTAAAAGCCACAATAGGCCTGTGCAAAACGTGAGCATACAGTGTTTGCTGCAAACGAGAAGGTGTTTCACGATGTCTAAATTTTTACAATTTGCTGACAAAACAGGCGGTACCAATAGGGTGTTTCTGCACTTTCGACCAATCTGGGCAATGGTGCGAAATTTGGCGACAAAACCTCAACGGGTGTCGTGCTAAAGGGTACGTTTTCCAGCGACCTGCCGGGGCTACAACAGCGACAACTTCGGCCTAATGCGCGCCCATGAATGCGAAATCCGTACCCTCTGGGCGGCGCCCGATGACAAAGCGGTTGCCTTTTGCCAGGCGGTCCCTGTGTTGTTTTATCTGACGTTTGAGGCCCTGACCGACATCGCTGCCTCCGACGATGCCTGGTTAGCACTGAATGACAACCTTGCCTACCTCTTGTGGGACGATGAACAGGAGGAATACGCCATAACGCTGACGGTACCGCTAGCCGCCCCCATAAGTGTTGGCTGTCAGCGCGCTGGAGGTAGCCCTTAGGCCCAATCCGGTGGCGTCGGGAGTCTATTCATCGCCGCGCTTACCCGATGCCATAGATACTCCACTAGCGGTATGGAGCGCAAATGGCCGCCTCGCACTGGAGCGCCGCTGGGCCGCGTCGGCTGCCGGCGAGCACGTGCTTCACCTGCCTGAAACAGCTATGCTTCCTGTGAGCATGTGCGCCATTAGGGTTGTGGGAAGCCGCGAACGCTACGTCAATCCTTTGCTAAGACATTGATAAACATAATCTTAAGTATTTAAAGCCTTCCGGAGGCTCGTGAGGTTCTTCGTGAGGAAGCAGTTTTTTTTAGCGATACAGAATTATATTCGCAAAGTCGCTCTACCTTTGCGGCTCTGAAAAGCCCGGCGCTATCGGAGTATAAGTAACCGGGCGAGATGATATCTCTAATAAAAAAATTTTCAACACCACATGGCAGTAAAACTTCGCCTCCAACGCCGGGGCCGCAAAAAGGCACCTTTTTACCACATTGTCGTCGCTGATGCGCGCGCTCCGCGCGATGGCCGCTTCATTGAAAAGGTGGGCACGTACAACCCGCTGACGCAGCCGGCCACGATTGAACTCAACATTGACCGCGCCTACCACTGGCTGATGACCGGAGCGCAACCGACCGACACGGTGCTCGCCATTTTGCGTTTCAAAGGCGTGCTGTATAAGAAGCACCTCATGTCGGGTGTCAAAAAGGGTGCCCTGACGCTGGAGGAGGCTGAAGCGCGCTGGAATGCCTGGAAAGAAGAAAAAGAGGCCAATATTCAAAAGCGCCGCGAGCAAACCACCGAGAAAAAGCGCCAGTTCATGGCCGCCGTAGATGGTACGCCAAAGGCGAAAGCGAAGCCCGTAGAGGAGACGCCGCAACCGGAGCAAGAAACGGAAGCGTCGGCAGAAACAGCCTCCGAAGAAAATTCTGCTGAATAAGCGACGCATTTGCCGCATAGGTTTTTCTACCTTTGCCGCATCATTCGGGTTTACAAAGACCTGGCAAAGCCCTCGGGTGCTTTGCCAGGTCTTTTTTCAAAAAATACCTTGTTAAATCGCCTGTTTTAATGCTATGCATCCTTTAGACGATAAGTACTACGAGCGCCTTAATGAGATCGCCTACGCCATCCAGGAGTCGGAGTACCTCCAGCGTTACTGGGAAGACGAGTCGGAGGAAAACTACCTGCTCCTGCGCCAAGCATACGAGCCGGCCATCGCTCAGCTGTACCACGAGGTGGCCGAGCATGCGCCGCTTCAATTGTTGGAGCTGGAAAAAACTCTGCTCAATCCGATTTTTGAAGGCTTGTTTTTGCCGCGTATTCTGGGCTATTCGGTGTTGCGCGGTGAAATCAACGACCAATACCGCTACGTGCGACCCAATGATCACTTCAAAGAGGTGCTGCTGGCTATTTGCAACAGTGTACACTTTGACCACCTGAAGAAGCGCATCGGCCAGAGCATTCAGGTGGGTTTTGCCCTGAGCAGCGATATCTGGATAACCAACCTGCTCGACCAGATTGAAAATCGCCGCGTGCGCTATTTCTTACAGCAGCAGAAAAACGAACGCTACCGCGACCTCAAGGAGCGCGAGGCCCTGTATCATCGGTATATCAAGCAGTTTCGCAATGAGTTCTTTTATTCCGTTGAGTTCCCGCAGACTCGCGGCGAGATGAAGGCCAACTTCTCCGCCTTGCGCCTGTTCTTGCTCAAGCGCTTTGAGGCCGGCGGCGACAATGACAGTTTGAAAGAACAGGCCCTGGCCTTCCTGGCCAATCCAGATTTTCAGAACTCGGAAGAGTATATCCAGATGCTGGCCTTGGTGGGCAACTTTTTGGAACTGACCGAAGAGGAGCGCCAGCAGATGGCAGAGCATTTTGCGCGGGAACAAGCGAACTTCCCGGATTTTGAGATCCATTACCTGCGCTTTTTAGCTGAATTGTATCAGGAACATCCTTCGCTCATGACTCCAGAGGCCGACTTGCGGATGGCGCGGATTGTTGACCCGAATCGTCCGGGCCGAATTGCCGATTTTTATCAAGTAGCGCAGGTAGTACACGGCTTGGGCTATGTGCATCCGGACGTAGTAGAGGCAGTTCGCGAGTTTTACAACTCCCACGAAGGACTTTCACTGGAAAGCAAATGCTTGCGGCTGCTCATGTTGCGTTACTTCACGCAGTGGATGAACGGTATTACCGAGTCAGAACATGGCGATTTCTTCGAGATGAGTAAGACCTTTCACCTGTACATGCGCATCTTCGGTAATCAGGAGTTTAACCAGGCTCTGGAAAAATCGGTACAGGCCTATCTAGGGCGCTTGCTCAAGACCTACACTGACCGACGCGGTAAAGACTATCAGGACATCCGCAAGTTTGCCAAGAGTCAAATGGTGGAAATGGGCTTCCTTACCGAAAAGGAAGCAGATACCATCTTCCGCGTTCGCCGCTCGCGCCGTAAAACAGAAGATGAGGAGAGCAAGGAACGTTAAACACCTGACTGTCAGACACCATAAACACTCACTGCCGCCCGGCGGCCTACTTATCTTGTCCTCATGGAAGTGCTGATTTTCCTGATTGTCCTGTACGTTTTGCTCTCGTTGAGCATGGTCAAGATTTTTGAAAAAGCTGGCATTCCGGGTTGGAAAGCACTTGTGCCCGGTCTGGCGTCGGTAGAATGGTGTAAATTGGTGGGGCGCGAGCCGGCGTATGCGGCTTGGTTGCTGTTCCCGATAGTCAACATCTTCATTTACGCCGGGCTTTGCGTAGATACGGTGCGCTCTTTTGGCAAGCACTCCTTTTGGCAGGCGGCGCTGGCAGTGATTTATGCGCCAATACCGTTCTTTTTTATTGGGCGCAACCCGAAGGACAAATACAACGGTCCTATTCTGGAGCAGGAGCGCGTGTTTCACCAGCAATATGCCGAAGCGAAAGCCAAAGATGACAAGGCGGCCCTTCGGCGCTTGGATGCCAACAATCCTTTCAAGAAGTCGCCACTTCGCGAGTGGGTAGAGGCCATCATTTTTGCCGTTTTTGCGGCGGCATTCATTCGCATGTTCCTGATTGAGGCTTTCGTCATTCCTACTTCCTCGATGGAGGGCAGCCTCAAGGTGGGCGATTACCTGTTTGTCAGCAAAGCGCATTACGGCATTCGCACGCCGATGACGGTATTGCAGTTTCCGCTCATTCACAACCGCTTCAGTCAGCAGAGCAGCGGTTTGCTGGCACGCGAGTCGTACTTGCGCGAACCGTCATTGCCCTATTTTCGCCTGCCGGCCTTAGAGCAGATTGACCGCAACGAACCGGTGGTGTTCAATTTTCCGGCGGGCGATAGCGTCATTATTACGCCCGGGCGTACTTATGACATCTATCAGTGGCGGCGCGAAATGGATATGCTTCGGCGCCTCAATCGCCCGCTGCCGCCCATGCCTCCAGTGGTAGCGCGGCCCGTTGACAAAAAAGACCACTACATCAAGCGCTGCATCGGCCTGCCCGGTGATAGCCTGGAAATTAAAGATGGACAGGTCTATATCAACGGCCAGCCCGCCGTCAACCCTAGACATTTACAGTTTGCCTACTACATCCGCAGCGAGGGCGGCATGCTCAACCTGCGCAAATTGGAAGAAATCGGGGTTAACCTCAACGACGCTATACCCGTCGAACTGCCCACGGGCGAGCTGCGCCGATACTACAACCTCGATGCTGAACAGGTGGCCAAAGTCAAATCGTGGGGGCCGGGCATCACTGTCGAACGCTTCGAGCCTGGCGCCAGACCCGGATACGTCTTCCCTAACGACGCCGCTCAATACGGCCACTGGACGGTGGACAACTTTGGCCCCATTTATATTCCCAAAAAAGGCACTACCATAGCTCTCACGCCTGCCAGCCTGCCTTTCTACGAGCGCATTATCCGCACCTATGAAGGGCATATGTTGGAAGTACACGACGGCAAGTATCTCATAGATGGAAAGGAAACGTCCAACTACACCTTTCAACAGAATTACTACTGGATGATGGGCGACAACCGCCACAACTCCGAAGACTCGCGCATTTGGGGCTATGTGCCCGAAGACCATATCGTCGGAAAACCGCTATTTATCTTCTTCTCGACGAAAAACGCCACTCTGCGCGACGGCATCAACTGGAGTCGCATCTTCCGCTCGGCTAATCAAATGTAATAGCGGGGTATTGAACACGTCTGGTAGGCAGATTAAAAGCCCGTGGGAGGTATTGTTTGCTATGCGCGGCCTTCGGTCAGTTCCCAGAAGTGGCGAATGTTGGAGCGCAGGACGAGGACGCTCTGTTCGGTGGGCGAGTAGATGAGACTTGCGGCATAGTTGGCGAAAATAATTTGCACATCGCCAGCCGGGACTCTGGCCGTTTCCGCTAAACGTTGTACGAAATCGCCGGGAACGCTCAACAGGCCCTCAACGTCGGGCGGCGGTATGAGGCCAAAGCGTTCGCGCACTTGCTGGAGAAACGTTCGCATGAGTTGCACGCACAGATAGCGGTAGTTGTGCTGCTGGAAGTGCATTTGGGCGATGGCGTTGACATACTCGAAGGAGTAGTTTTCTTTGCGCGGCCATAAGGGCACGATGCGTTGCCGGCGCTTGCTTCGGAAGAGCACGTACAAGGCTGCCAGGGCCAGGGCCAGGTACCATGCCCAGGCCAGTGACGGGTGTTGTAGCAGGTGTTTGAGCGGGTGCTCCGAAGGAGGGCGTCGGCCGCTGGCCCGTAGGCGCTGTATCTCTTCCGGGTCGCGGTACTTCACATCCCAATAGATGTCGCCTTCGGGCAAGTAGGACAATACAGCCTCCACATAGCGCTGCACTTCCGGGCGCAGCAGGTGATAATTGGTAAAGGCCAAAGGCGTAGTGTGTAGATAGAAAGCGCCCCGGCCGTAAGGGAAGCGCGAAAAGTTCACCAAAGAGTCATCGGCATAGCCCAACGGAACCTGTGGCAACGACGGGCAAAAGTGCTCTGTCGGGATATAGGCCCAGGAAAACGACGCAGGTTGGTTGCGGTCG